>Ga0247722_10001914_pt1 | contig 11121 bp, 6 predicted proteins | sample MSEWelMarce3H_FC_FD_189094 | JGI IMG/M metagenome (GOLD analysis project Ga0247722, IMG submission 189094) | Subsurface sediment microbial communities from gas well in West Virginia, United States - MSEEL Well Study Marcellus 3H_FC | ecosystem: Environmental > Terrestrial > Deep subsurface >...
TCACTAAAATGAGTAGCGGTATTTTGAATAATTACTTCTGCCTTTTTTAACTTCTCTCGGTCGAGATTAATTTTCTCTAATTCATTTACGTTATAAAATTCATTATAAATAAAAAGCGCTAATAAAAACTGAAATAATATTATAGAAAATAATAAACTGTAATGCACATATTTTCTATATCTAAAATTGATAAATTTTATTATAGTAAACTTGTAAAGATTTTTGAAACTCATGGGGTTATTTGTTTTTTTTATTCAAAAAAAAATTGCTAGTATTAATCAATTCTAAATATAATAAAAAAAAATTAAATAGAATACTTAAAATTTAAATAAATAGCATTATTGATAAAATTTAAAGTTTCTTTAGAATCTGAGCTAAGTCTAAACGCTTTTGAAAAACGATATCCCAGACCAATCTTTATAGACTCATTAATTAAGAATTCATTTTCTAAACCTAGATGAGGTTGTAAAAATAAACCTTTAAAATCTTCTTCTTCTGTTAAATTGTATCTCGTATTGTTAATCATTTGTTCCCCTTTAATGATTTTTGAACCTGTAAAACCACCGTTTATTCTAACAGATACTTCTTCATCATTTGAAGTATAAATATCATAACTCAAACTATTTTGAATACCTAAATAATCTGTTTTCCAAGAATAATCATAAGTAGCACTTTTACCGACCGCATTAAATTGTTGAAAGGATAAACCTGCTTTATATTGCCATTTCACATTTGATGAAATATTCCATTGGTATCCAAAATCAACCACAATTCCATTATCTGATTTTATATTGGAATTTCGTTGTCCTAAAGAATTTTTATAATCGTATTTTGTAAAATTTTGACCAAGATTAAAATAATAACCTTGCGCGTTAGCTGTTGTAACTGAAATAAACAGTATAATGATAAAAGATAATTTTCTCATTTTTATAGTATTTTAAATGATTATTTAATTTATAAACTTAAAAGTACCACAATATTGTATGTAGTAGCTAAAATGGGTAATTAATTTTTTAATTATAATAAATAATAACACGTCCGTGTCCTGTATTAAAATTTGGTATATTAGATACTTGCTGCATAGAAGAAATAGTCCAAGAAGAGCCTCCGCCTCCAGAACCTTGAGCATTTCCTCCTCCAGCAGCTCCTCCACCACCAAAGTAACCAGCGCCGCCGCCGCCGCCGCCGTTCCAACCAGCGCTACCTCCAGCAACAATACCTCCTGCTCCTCCATTGATAGCTGAACCAGCTGTAGGAGCTGTAGAATTACCATCATATATTGAACCCGCTACACCACCTGTCGTTTGACTTGCTCCTCCCCCTCGAGTGGGAGTTCCTCCATAATTTGAAGTGGCACTAATTCCATTTAATCCGCCTCCTGCACCACCGTTACCTGCAAAAACAGACGTGCCTGTTCCGCCGCCGCCGCCCGCAATTAGTAAAGCGTTTGCTTGAGAAACTGGCGCAGAAGTAGAAATGGCACTTAAACCTCCTCCGGCTCTAGCTATAGTTCCATAAATAGTTGATCGCCCTCCATTACCACCAAAGCCATATACTGCAATATTTGTTGTAGATTGACCTCCAACTGTAATTTGCAATACATTTCCTGGCGTAACCGCTAATACACCACTTACTTTACCTCCTTTACCACCAATATTACTACCGCCAGAACCCCCTTGAGCACCAGCTGCATCTACATAAATTTGAGTTACACCTGCTGGAACAGTCCAAGTTTGAATAGCTCCTGTGAAATCGAATTTAACAAAATTCCTATATGCTGGTTTTAATTGCAAAAACTCAGGTGTAATTTGAGCAAAGGCTAATAAAGGAAACAGAAATAAAACAACTATTTTTTTCATAATAAACTTATTAAAAAGCAGTGTCTCCAGATAAAAATGCAGTAGTAGAAGACGTTAGCATAATACCTATTGATGAACCCGTTGTTCTACTATACATTCCTAAAGCACTTGTTATCGTAACTCCAGAGCCTATAACATTTACTTGACCTGCTCCTTGTTGAATAATTTGACAAGAAAATCCAGCAGATAATGTTGAAGGAACTGTTAACGTGACAGTAGTAGCGCTATTTACGACAATTACACCACCATTATCTGTAGCGGTAATTGTATAATCAGCAGTTTTATTTGAGACCGTTGTAGCTATTGCTCCTGGTTGCCAAGTAGCATTTCCTGAAGCGTCTGATGTTAATACTTTTCCTGCGCCTGGCGTTCCTGCTCCTGCTAAACGTACTGAACCCGTAGTGTGCAATTGTGCTGCTGGTGAAGGTGTTCCAATTCCAATATTACCGTTTTCATCAATTCGTAATCTTTCAATTGACTGTGCTACGCTATTTTGCGGAACCGTTCTAAAGAAAATTCCTCCGCCATTGTTTGTTGCAGATTGTGTGCCCGCAGCATAACCAACCATATCTGCTCCATTAGTTAAATAAGAAGAACCATTTGAAGCACTGAATAATATTCTACCTACATAATCTCCATTAACTACTGCCCCGTGAGTACCTGCATTTGCTCCTGATGTTTTTTGTAATATTAAATTTGCAGGAGTCTGTGCTGCTGCTCCACCTCTTCTAATAATTGCACTTAATCCATTAGTAGTAGCTACCTCAAATTGCGCAGTTGGAGATTGTGTACCTATACCTACGTTGTTAGAAGATGAAATTGACATTGCACTACCATTTAAGGTTTGATTCCAAATATCAAATCTTCCACCATTAGCCGACCCTTGTCCTATCAGTCTCCAATGTTGAGTGTTTCCGGCTTTTAAATCAATTGAAGCTTGCCCACCAGCACCATCAACAGTTTCAAATAACATTCTAGCTGAAGAAGGTGTTACTAAATGCAATAACGATGTTGGTGCTGATGTTCCAATACCTACATTACCATTGGCTTGCCAAGTCATTACATTTGCAATATCTGTATCATTAATATTACTTAAATTTAAATCAAGACGTGTATTTGATTGACCTCCAGCAGTATAAGATCCTAAATTAAATTGTGCAATATTAGGAAATTTAACCCCTGAATTTAAAGGCCTAGCCATTTTAAGCATTGTTACATCTGCATTAACTGTATTTGAGGCTATAGAAGAACTATTTAAATCTAACGCTGCCGTTGGCGCTGTATTTCGGATACCCACATTACCGTTGGCTTGCCAAGTCATTACATTAGTAAGTGTAGTGGCATCTAATCCATTAGTTAAAGCCAAATCCAATCTAGAAGCGGCAGCAATAGAGGTTGAATAGGAACCTAAATTAAATTGAGCAATGTTATCCCATTTTAAATTTGAAGTTGTTGGTCTGGATAGTCTTAAAACTTGAGCATTAGCATTCACAGAAGCTGTTGCTGTCAGTGGGTTATTAATTTGTAAATTTGTTACTGGAGTAGTAGTGCCAATACCTACGTTACCATTATTTAAAATGGTTACCCTTTCAACACCAGTATTTGCAGTTCTAGTCCAGAACCTAATATTTCCGGTATTGTCTTTACTATTTCTTATAAAGAAATCGTTATTATCCGATGAAAATTGACCAATATAAGATCCATTAGCTACCCAATCAATTCTTGGCGCATTGGAGTTAGTATTAAACTCCATTCCATAATTAGACCCTGAAGCTCCTGTTGTATTTCTTAAGTTAAAACCTCCAACTACATCTAAATTTATTGCAGGATTGCTTGTACCAATTCCTACTCTTCCCGTTCTATAAATATTTGAAGTTTTACTATTTCCAGCGTCATTTGTTGTTCCACCTGTAAACCAAGCAGTACTTGCCGGTGCTGTATAGGTTACGTATGTAGTTCCATTATATGTCCATAAACTATTATCTACTGCTGATTGATATACTACAGATTCATCTGCGGGTGTATTAGGTGTAAAAACTACCCCTGAAGTTGTTGGAGTTGCCGTTGAGAAATCAACAATATTTTGTGTTCCTGGAATATTAGTTAAAATAACATCTCCCGTACTATTCAATCCTAACACTTTACTAGCTGATGTGCTAGCTGCACTTGAAGAATTTAAATTTGTAAATCGCAAACCTGAATTCCCTGCTGTACCTTGTTTAATTTCTAATGTATTTGCTGGTGAAGCCGTTCCAATACCCACTTTCGTTCCATCATCAAAAATAGAGCTATCAGTAAGTGTTTTAGCTGCTGAGAATTTAGGCACATAATTTGTTGTTCCGCTACCTCCTATTTTATCGTTAAAAGTAGTCCAATCGGCTGCACTTAATGCTCCTCGGTTAGCCGCAGAAGCTGTTGGTACGTTTAATGTAACCACAGGTGTAGTAGTAGAAGTAGCAACCGTTGATGTAATATCAGTTCCTGAAGTTCCAATAGTTAAGGCACTTACTTCTGTTACCGTTCCATTATTTGGTGTTGGTATGTTTAAAGTTGAACCAGTCAAGGATGCTGCTCCGGTTCCAGTTGTAGTCAATGTAATAGCATCTTGCATTCCTGAAGTAGCAGCTGTTACAAAAGCTGTGGTAGCAATTTGTGTGGTATTTGTTCCTGCTACCGCTGTAGGTGCAAGCGGTGTTCCTGTTAAGCTTGGAGATTCCAATGGTGCTTTTAAGGCTAAGCCAGGAACCGTTGGCGCATCAGCCGTACCACCTAAATGGTTAGTTAATTTTAACTTACCTTTATCAGAAGCTGTAGCATCAGGTGTTGCTGAAGAAGTAATTAATCCATCTACATAGGCTTTATTTACAGCATCAGTACTTCCTGTTGGCGCATCAGTTATTATTATTTTTGTTCCAGTAGGTATTGTTAAATTACCTTCCATAGTGTCTCCGGCTACATTTACATATCGGGCATCTGTAGTAGATAAATTAGTAGCAACTTCCAACCAAATTGTACCATCGTATATAAAAGTACGGCCATTATTCGGATTACTACCATCGGCAACAATATAAATATCGGATTGTTGTTTTGCTGGACTTGCACTCATTATTGATGCAGCCATATCAGGATTTACGGTTGCACCTGTAAAAACTCTTCCAATAATTACAGCTACATTTCCGTTAGCATCTGGTACAACACCATTAACTTTTCTCACAGCACCATCTACATCTGCAACTGGAATTGTTGAAACTGTTGTTAAATTAGCTCCTGTGGTTGGCTGTTTTACGTAACCAGCTGTTGTAGTCATATTTGATCCCGTTCCTCCATTTTCAACAGAAATTATTTCGCCTATTTTAGCATTTGTAACGGCATCATCAGCAAGTTTAGCAGTTGTTACCGCTCCATTGTCTAATTTAGCAGTAATGATTCCTAAATCTTTAACTTTAAATGGATTGGCTGTAGTGCCTACTCCTTCTATAGAAGTTAAATCTGCCACGGCACCAAAAGCACCTTTGTCTAACCAAGCTACTGCTCCTAAAGCATCGGTAACTAAAACAGAATTCGTAGATCCTGGAGCAATTTTTACCGTAGTTACTGCATCATTTGCAATTTTATTTGTAGAAATAGCATTATTTGTTATTACTGGACTTGAAGCTGACGAACCCGTACCTGCTAAATCTCCTCCTAATTGAATTTTACCTTTTATAGAATCAGTCGCATCTGGAGTAGCATTTGCAATTATTTGAGCATCTACATAAGTTTTTACCGCTTTTTGAGTTGGGAATAAGACATCACTTAATCCTAAAGTAGTAACATCTGATTTATTTGCTGTATTTTCTTTGGCGTTTAATGCCGTTTGAACTGCGGTTGAAACTGGTTTATCCGCATCGGCGGTGTTGTCCACATTACCTAAACCAACGACTGTTTTATCTAACATTTGCCAAGTCTTATCTCCTCTCCAATATTGCGAGGTTGTTCCTGCTGCAATTATAGGTTCTTTTGTTACAAGTCCAGGAACTGTTGGTAAATCTGCCGTTCCACCTAAATCGTTAGTTAATTTTATTTTACCTTTTACAGTAGCTGTAGCATCTGGTGTTGCATTGTTGGCAACAAAAGTCTCAACAGCTGAAACACTTGGATATAAAGTAGTTGAACCTGTATTTGAAGCTATATTTGTAGTTAAATTCACTATTGTTTGTGCACCTGTTACATCTGCAACAGGAATTGAAGTGACTGCTGTCATCGGATTAACTCCGTTTCCTATAACATATCCTGTTAAAGTTGCTGCTCCTGTTCCTCCGTTTGGCACAGAAATTATTTCACCTATTTTAGCGTTTGTAACGGCGCCATTTAAAATTTTATCGGTAGTTACTGCATTAGCAGCTAGTTTAGCATTGGTAATCGCTAAATCTGCAATTTTGATAGTAACAATTCCTAAGTCTTTTACTTTAAAAGGGTCAGTTGATGTTCCTGTACCTTCGATGGTAGTCATATCTGCTACAGCACTAAAAGAGGCACTATTTACCCAAGCTACATTTCCAGTGGCATCTGTTACTAAAACCGTATTGTTTGCTCCTGATGCTATTTTTGTTGTTGTAACTGCTGCATCGGCTAGTTTTGGTGTGGTTACTGCTCCATTTGCAAGTTTAGCCGTAATAATTCCTAGGTCTTTTACTTTAAATGGATTGGTTGTTGTTCCTGCACCTTCGATGGTAGTCATATCTGCTACTGCACCGAAAGAAGCGCTGTCTAACCAAGCTACATTTCCTGTGGCATCAGTAACTAAAACTGTATTATTTGCACCTGATGCTATTTTTGTTGGTGTAACTGCAGCGTCTGCAAGTTTTGTTGTGGTTACTGCTCCATTTGCAAGTTTAGCAGTAATAATTCCTAAGTCTTTAACTTTAAAAGGGTCAGTTGATGTTCCTGCACCTTCGATGGTAGTCATATCTGCTACAGCACTAAATGAGGCACTGTTTACCCAAGCTACATTTCCAGTGGCATCGGTAACTAAAACCGTATTGTTTGCGCCTGAAGCTATTTTTGTAGTTGTAACTGCAGCATCGGCTAGTTTTGGTGTTGTTACTACTCCATTTGCAAGTTTAGCAGTAATAATTCCTAAGTCTTTAACTTTAAATGGATTAGTTGTTGTTCCTGTTCCATCAATGGTAGTCAAATCAGCAACTGCTCCAAAAGCACCTTTATCTAACCAAGCCACATTTCCAGTGGCATCGGTAACTAAAACTGTATTATTTGCACCTGATGCTATTTTTGTTGTTGTAACTGCAGCATCGGCTAGTTTTGGTGTGGTTACTGCTCCATTTGCAAGTTTAGCAGTAATAATTCCTAAATCTTTTACTTTAAATGGATTGGCTGTTGTTCCTGCGCCTTCAATGGTAATTTGATCTGAAACCGCACCAAATGACGCTCTATCCACCCAAGCTACATTTCCAGTGGCGTCGGTAACTAAAACCGTATTATTTGTACCGGGAGCTATTTTTATTGGAGTTACTGCTCCATTAATTATCTTTGCTGAAGTAATTGCGTTATTAGAAATAATGGGAGCATTAGCTGTTGTTCCTGATCCGCCTAAATCACCTGCTAATTGAACTATACCCGTACTTATTGTAGTGGCTTCCTTAATATTGGTGTTTGCAGCATAGTATGCAAAAGGCACATAAGTAAATGGTTGATTACTAATTTCAATGAAGTACGTGCAATTCGCATTAACATCTAAATCAACTTTTAAATTTTTGGTTGTATTGTTCCAAAGTATGTTTGAAAACGTAGAAGCATACCCACCTATTTGATCTCCTGTTCCAATAATTAAATTTACGATACCATAAGCATCAGTAGTTATTTTATGTGTTTCAATATATTCTAAATTAGAATTTGAATCTATAATTGAAAATTTCAAACAGATTAACTTATTTGCTAGTGGCGCATTCGTATTGTTTACACCTGGCAACTGTTCTCCAGAAGGATTAATAATTAATGCTTGATACGAAATACCATTTTGGGAAAATGCTAGTATCGATATAAAGAACATTACCATTATGTATAACTTTCTCATAATTTAAAGAGTTTAATAAATATATTATTTGGTAGATTTTGGGAAATTATCAAATTATTGTTTTAAAATTTTTGCTGAATGAACAAATTTTTCAGATGTTAATTTTACCAAATACTCCGCTGTAGAAAGCTGCAAAAGACTTAAAGTGATTGAATTATTTTCGTTTTTAACGTCTTCAGAATAGACCAAACGACCTAATACATCAAAAACATAAGCTGAAATTTTTTCTCCTGGAGAAGTTGAAAATGAAAAATTTACTTCATTTACAAATGGATTTGGATACACCGTTGTGGCAATAGAAATTGTATTTTGTTCTAAAATTTTACTCCAATTACTTTGTTGAAAACCCTGCTGAACAACATAACCATTTGACGAAGTACCTGTAACAGATTGTTGACCAACAGTATATCTTACAAATTGCCCATTAGTTGTTGTAACAGAACCTCCTTGTGCGCTTATCATTTGGTGATGAAGCTGTTGCGCAACAACAACTTTATTTATAAAAAATAAAAATATAATAAAGAAAATTCGCATTGTTTTGCAGTTTAAATAAAATTAACTGCAAATATAAAAAGTATTCTTTAATTAATTAACAAATAAAAGCTGTTTTTTATGTAGAATTTGTTCTACAATAATGTTTAATTAATTGAAATACAAAAAGTTAAAAAACTAATAAGCTCCCCAAAACAAAATTTGATTGTTTTCTAAAGTGGAATATTGACTTTGTGATAAAGGTTCAGGAAATAGTATAAATTCGGGTATGTTCCCAGAAAAACCAACGGAACTTGCTGTAGGACTTACCACTGCGTTACCAACACCAAAGGAACCTCCAGAAAGTCCGGCATTATTATACATGGTTCCATTATTCAATTGAGACGTTCCACTGGCACGCATCGTTTTGAAATTATTTCCTCTAATGAATATATAATTTTTATAATTATTTACACGACTTCCATTTGCAAATGCTCTACTTGCATCTGTAGAAGTACCAAGGTCTACATAACAGTTGCCATCACTCCAGTTCATATGTGCAGACCAACGTATCGATCCCGAACTATAACCAAATGAAAATTGTTCTGAATTAGAAGTAGTTTTAGCTATCATACTTAACGTACCTCTTAATCCCATTCCAGCTGTTACATTTCCTAATAATGTTTGCATGGTTTGATTGACAATAACACTCTGCGGATTGGATAACCCAGAAAACAATACGGAAGCAAATTGATTAGATGCACCCGCCGATGCCATTGAAAAAACAGGTTGTCTTGCTAAAGTTGTTTGAACTCCGTTATAGCCATTAGTGCCTTGATCGTACCAATTACTAACATACAAAGTCTTTCCCGCTCTAAAACTAGACAAAGTAAGCGAACTGTTTACCGCTAATCCACTAGTTCCTGATACCGCAATAGTAATAATGCTATTATCCGAAACCACATTGTTGGAATCAAAAGCAACATCGGCTTCTGCATTGTCCGTATTTCGCCTAATACGTACCGAAAAACCAGTATATAATTCTCTTAATTTTCTTGTACTAAATGCAAAGGAAGGAGTTACACCCACTTGATCTAAAATAGGTCTACTTTCAATAGGTATAATATAAGGTGTACCAACTACTTGTGCTTCTAAATTAAATACGCACACAAAAAATATAAAATATATAAATCTATTGGTTATAAAATTCATAATAACTATTATTTTGGCGCTAATTTAAATAAACTAATAACAACCCCAAAAAACAATTTGATTGTTTTCAAATACACTATATTGACTTATTGATAAAGCCTCGGGAAACAAGATGAATTCGGGAATATTTCCAGTAAACCCGTTTTGATTAAATGATGTATCTAAAGCACCTGTTGTTAAACCCACCCCAAAAGTAGAGCCAGCCGACCAAGTTACAGATTGCACCCCTAAAGCAATGTTGTTTTGCCGAGTTATACCACTCATTTTAACCGTCTTATTTGTAGTGCTTCGTATCATTGTATATTGTTTCAGCTTATTAAAACCAACAGTTGCATCATTTAGAAAGTTTCTTGATACATCAGATGACGAACCAAAATCAGTATACGTATAATTATTGTCTGAAGGCCAATTCATGTGTGCTGACCATCGTTTATTATTGTCACTAACATCTGAATATCCGAATGAATTATTGGTCGAAACTCCAGCTTGTATTTTAGCAATCATCATTACACTACCTCTTAAACCATTTCCTAATAAAACAGGTAATGTTTGATTAACGGTTACATTATGTTTAGACGTCCCTGTGAATACTAAAGATGCATATTGATTGGTTAATCCAGCTACTCCTAAACTAAATACAGGTTGTCTGGCGGTATTTGTTTGAACTCCATGATATCCATTAGTTCCTTGATCATACCAAATGGTAACATACAGCGTTGCTCCACTTCTAAAACTTGCTATGGTTTGTGTACTATTTACTGCTAATCCACTAGTCCCTGAAACTGCTATTTTTACAACACTAATATCAGAAACTACACCGTTAGTATCAAAAGACACATCGACTTGAGCATTATCAGTACTTCGTCTAAGTCGAATCGCAAAACCTAAATAATCAGTACGTAATTTTCTAGTACTAAATGCAAAGGAAGGAGTTACACTTACTTGATCCAAAATTAATCGTTGCATTTCAACTGGAGGTGTAATATAAGGCGTTCCAACTACTTGTGAATAAACAAGTGTTTGTAAAAGAATAAACAGAAGTACTAAGTTTTTTTTCATAATATTAATTAAAGCCTGCTGCCATATAAACATATACGGTTGTTCCCATTACTACAAAAGTATACAAGGTATCTTTTCCTGCAATGGTTGTTCCATTATTAATGGATTTAAAGGTAAAACCAGCAGCTGTAAAACTTGCGGTTCCAGAAGTTGTGCCTTGAACAGCTAAAGTATAGGTTCCTCCATCTTTTATTCCTTGAAGGAAAAATGCTGTTGGACTTGCAGAAGTGTATGCCAAATTACTATTGTTAAATAAAATGGCAGTAGCTGAACCTGAATTGTATGCCGCAGTATTCGTAGCTGAACCATTAACTTCTAAAGTAGAACCAGGGTTAGTAGTTCCGATACCTACTCTACCGGCATTTGTTAGTCTAAATCCTTCTGTGGTTGTTCCTCCTGTAGTAGCATAATTGAATGCAAGACCCACTCCTGTAGTACTTCCCGGTC
>Ga0247722_10001915_pt1 | contig 11114 bp, 13 predicted proteins | sample MSEWelMarce3H_FC_FD_189094 | JGI IMG/M metagenome (GOLD analysis project Ga0247722, IMG submission 189094) | Subsurface sediment microbial communities from gas well in West Virginia, United States - MSEEL Well Study Marcellus 3H_FC | ecosystem: Environmental > Terrestrial > Deep subsurface >...
ACATTCTAGAAAAACACATGTACGGACATTTAGCTAATTTGAATGGAATTGATTCAACGGTCATTAACAATCCGATGGTAGATACATTAACGGTATTAAGTCCGAAAACATTGTATTCCATTACAGAGTATCAAACATTGAAAGCCGAGTTCACAAGAATTTCAGCTCCAAATTTTGACCGTACTAAAGAAATCGAGTTTCATAAAAAAACAATATTGTTTAAAAACATAAGTAGAGGATTACTATTGTTTTTGTGGTTATTAATTGCGTTTTATGTGCACAAGGCATATAAGAATCGTTTAAAGAAAGGGTTAGAATAACATGAGTACATCTGCATTCATCACAATGGTTGTCACAGAAGTGGCTATTACCTTAATAACAATTTATTTTTTTTGGAAGGTATTAAAAACTCCTCCAAAACCTGAGCCGGACTCCTTTAAATTGAATGACGACGAGGCGCGTTAAAAATTATTGAGGTGGAAAACCCATTGGAATTTTCAAAAAAAACGAGAAAATCGTTATTGATTTTTCTAGTTGTAGTAATTGTTGTTGCTTTATTGCCTCGCATAGTGGTTTCTTTTTTACCAAAGAAAGAATTGAAATTTTCAAAAGAAGAGAAACGCACATTAAGTTTTAAACCCACGCTCAATCAATATCAGAGGTCGTATACTTTTCGAAAAAAGATATTTAGAAGACCACCTTCTAAATTTGATCCTAATCTGTATACGATAACAGATTGGATTTACTTGGGTTTGTCAAAAAAACAAGCTGCTTCGGTCTTAAAGTTTGGCAAATATGGATTTAAATCCAACGAACAACTCTCCAAAGTATTTGTTATTCCAAAGCAATTATTTGACCTAATTAAAGATTCTACCATTTATGGAACTAAAAAAGGACTTTTAGTTTCAGCTACCACACATGAAGTTAAAAAGGAAACTGTCATTCATCTTCTTGAACTCAATTCTGCATCAGAGGAAGAATTATTGGCTATTCCTGGTATAGGTCCATTTTTTGCTAAAAATATTTTAAAACAACGAGAGAAGCTTGGAGGATTTATCTCGCTTAATCAATTGTTGGAATGTTGGAAGTTTGATGATGAGAAATTAGCAGAAGTTAAACCATACATGAAAGTAGACCCATCATTGGTTCAGAAACTAAATATAAATACTGCGACTGCAGAGGAATTCAAAAAGCACCCTTATTTTACATGGAATTTAGCAAATTCACTTTATAAAATAAGAAAACAAAAAGGAGCCTACTCCTCACTAGAAGAAATAAAAGAATCTGTATTGATGACAGAAGAATTGTATATTAAACTAAAACCGTATTTAACCTTATGATTGAACAAAAAATTAAAGCTGTCATTCGTGACGTACCAAATTTCCCTAAAGAAGGAATTGTTTTTAAAGACATCACACCAATTATGATGGATTCAATTTTGTCAAATGACGTATTGAATTATTTGGTGGATTTATACAAAGACAAAGGATTCACCAAAATTGCAGGAATAGAGAGTAGAGGTTTCTTATTTGGATATCCATTAGCTATGCGTTTAGGATTACCATTTGTATTGATCCGAAAAAAAGGCAAACTACCTTATAATAAAATTTCATATAGTTATGATTTAGAGTATGGAAGCGCTACTATCGAGGTTCATACGGATGCGATTACAGCAGAAGACCATGTTTTGATACACGACGATTTATTGGCAACAGGCGGTTCTGCTTCAGCTGCAGCAGAGTTAGTATTACAATGTGGAGGTAAGGTTGCAGGATTTAATTTTCTCGTTGGTTTGACTTTTCTAAATGGAAATGAAAAATTAGAAAAGTATACCAATAATATTGTTAATTTAGCAAGGTACTAAATGTTTAATTTTTATTAAAATTAGAGTGATGAATTTTGAATTCAACGAAAACCAGTTAATGATCGCGCAAATGGTGCGTGATTTTGCAGAAAAAGAAATACGTCCATACTTCATGGAATGGGATGAGACGCAAGAATTTCCAGTACATGTATTTAAAAAATTAGGTGAGCTAGGTTTGATGGGAGTTTTTATCCCTGAAGAATACGGAGGTTCAGGTTTGGGTTATCATGAATACATTACAGTGATTGCAGAGATTGCAAAAGTATGTGGTTCTATTGGTTTATCAGTTGCAGCGCACAACTCATTGTGTACGGGACATATCTATTACCATGGTTCAGAAACTCAGAAAAAGAAATATTTGCCTAAATTAGCTACAGCAGAATGGATTGGTGCTTGGGGATTGACTGAAACTGGTACTGGTTCAGATTCTGGAAGTATGAATACAACGGCTGTTTTAGATGGAGATCATTGGGTACTAAATGGAGCAAAAAACTTCATTACGCATGGTAAATCAGGAAACGTTGCAGTAGTAATGGCACGAACTGGAGAAAAAGGAACTCCAAATAATTCATCCGCATTTATTGTTGAAATGGATACTCCAGGTTTTTCAGCAGGAAAAAAGGAGAATAAATTAGGAATGCGTGCTTCAGAAACTTGTGAGCTAATCTTCGATAATTGTCGTATTCCAAAAGAAAACATCATTGGTGAAGTTGGTCATGGATTCAAGCAAGCAATGCAAATATTAGATGGGGGTCGTATTTCAATTGGAGCACTTTCATTAGGAATTGCAAAAGGCGCATACGAAGCAGCATTGAAATATTCAAAAGAACGCGAACAATTTGGTCAATCGATTTCAAAATTCCAAGCAATAGGGTTTAAGTTGGCGGATATGATTACTGAAATAGATGCTTCTGAACTATTATTACACAAAGCAGCTGAGCTTAAAAATTCAAAGAAAAATCTAACAAGAGAATCTGCAATCGCGAAATATTATGCCTCTGAAGTAGCTTGTAAAGTTGCCAATGAAGCAGTTCAAATTTTTGGTGGTTATGGATACACGAAAGATTTTCCAGTAGAGAAATTTTACAGAGATGCAAAATTGTGTACGATTGGAGAAGGTACTTCTGAAATACAAAAACTTGTAATTTCAAGAGAAATTTTAAAATAAATTTGTTAGTTTAAAATTAAAAACTAAATTTGCATCCTAATAGATAGAACTTAATAAACAAAAATATGTTAATTATCCCAGTTAAAGAAGGCGAAAACATCGAGAGAGCGCTTAAAAAGTATAAGAAAAAATTCGACAAAACTAAAGTAATGTTGGAATTAAGAACGCGTAAAGAATTTACAAAACCTTCTGTTATTAATAGACAGGATAATATTCGTGCTGCGTACAAGCAAAAAATGACTTCTCAAGAGCAGTAAACTTTTTTACTAAAAATACGTAAAGGGGCTATATGCCCCTTTTTTTTATGTTAGAAAAATTCGAAAGTTATTTAGTTGCTGAAAAGCGCTTTTCTTCGCATACAGTTACGGCTTATCTAAAAGATGTCCATCAATTTTTAGATGCTATAGGGATAGTTTTGTTGGAAGACCTTAAAGAAGTCAAGCATTCATTGATTCGAACTTGGATGGTTACACTTATTGAACAGGGAATTGTAAATAGATCTGTCAATCGGAAACTTTCAACCTTGAGAACTTTTTTCAAATGGTGTGTTCAGGAGGGATTTGTTGAAGCTAATCCAATGGTTAAAATTACAGGTCCAAAAACAGAGAAGAGATTGCCTACATTTGTGCGTGAGCAAGATATTTCTCCTTCAAAATTGGATACTATATTTCCTAATAATGTAGAAGGACAAAGAGATCAGTTGTTGTTTGAATTGTTGTATCAAACCGGAATTCGATTAAGCGAGCTAATCGAATTGAAAAAACAAGATTTCAATGCATGTCAAATTAAAGTGTTAGGAAAAAGAAATAAAGAAAGAATCATTCCGCTTTCAGTAAATTTATCTAGCGCTATATCAAATTATCAAAAGAATTTACTCGGAGAACAACAAGCATCTATGTATTTGTTTACGTTAAATAATGGAGACAAAATTTATCCAAAGCTTGTATATCGAAAAATAAATTATTATCTTGGTCTCATAACAAGTTTGGAAAAGAAGAGTCCACATGTGTTAAGGCATACATTCGCCACTCATATGTTGAATAATGGAGCGGGACTAGAGACGTTAAAAGACATTTTGGGTCACGCGAATTTATCAGCTACACAAGTGTATACTCATAATTCTTTTTCTCAATTAACTACTATTTATAAACAGGCTCATCCTCGTGGGCACAAAAAAAAATAAGTCATGGATATTAAAGTGCAAGCTGTACATTTCAAAGCAGATCAAAAGTTAATCGAGTACACAGAAGAAAAAGTTGGAAAATTGACATTGTTTAATGATCATATAGTTACGGCTGAGGTTTTTTTAAGGTTAGAAAACACAACAGATGTTGAGAATAAAGTTGCAGAGGTAAAATTATTAGTACCAGGTAAAGAGTTGTTTTCTAAAAAGCAAGCTAAATCTTTCGAAGAGGCGGTTGATTTAGCATCTGAGGCGTTGAGAAAACAAGTAGTAAAGGAAAAAGAAAAGGTTTCTTAATTTATTGAAAATCAATATATTAAATAAAGGGGTGTTTTTCACCCCTTATTTTTTTTGAATTTTTTTTGAAAAAGTATTGTAAAAATAAAATTAGTGCTTATATTTGCACACCGAAAAGGAAACACAAAACGTTCTTTTTAAATATTAATACCAAATTTCAATGCGCCGGTGTAGCTCAGTTGGCTAGAGCAGCTGATTTGTAATCAGCAGGTCGGGGGTTCGAATCCCTCCACCGGCTCCATTTTGGGGGTATCGCATAGTGGCTATTGCAGCAGACTGTAAATCTGTCACCTCACGGTATCGTTGGTTCGAGTCCATCTACCCCCACAACATTGAATAAAATTTTTTTTAAGCGGGAGTAGCTCAGTTGGTAGAGCGTCAGCCTTCCAAGCTGAGGGTCGCGAGTTCGAATCTCGTCTCCCGCTCTATTTACAAGAACGTTTGCCGGTGTAGCTCAGGGGTAGAGCGCTTCCTTGGTAAGGAAGAGGTCACGAGTTCAATTCTCGTCATTGGCTCGCAAGAAATTCATCCAATTATTGGATGAAATTTTGTATATTTGTAAAAATACAATTATTAATAACTAAAAAGTAAAACAAGAAAAATGGCTAAGGAAAATTTTAACCGTTCTAAACCACACGTTAACATTGGAACTATTGGTCACGTTGACCACGGTAAAACTACGTTGACAGCTGCAATCTCTAGCGTATTAGCTGCTAAAGGATTGGCTGCAGTTCGTGATTTCTCTTCTATTGATAATGCTCCAGAAGAAAAAGAGCGTGGTATTACAATTAATACATCTCACATCGAGTATGAAACTATGAATCGTCACTATGCTCACGTTGACTGTCCAGGTCACGCGGATTACGTGAAAAACATGGTTACAGGAGCTGCTCAGATGGATGGTGCAATCTTAGTGGTTGCTGCTACTGATGGACCAATGCCTCAAACACGTGAGCACATCCTTTTAGGTCGCCAAGTTGGTGTTCCAAGAATGGTTGTATTCATGAACAAAGTGGATATGGTTGATGATGCTGAATTATTAGAATTAGTAGAAATGGAAATTCGTGAGTTATTATCATTCTACAAATACGATGGTGATAATACTCCAGTAATTCAAGGTTCTGCTCTTGGAGCTTTAAATGGTGAAGAGAAATGGGTAGCTAAAGTTGACGAATTAATGGAAGCTGTAGATACTTACATTGAATTACCTCCACGTGATGTTGATAAGCCTTTCTTGATGCCAGTTGAAGACGTATTTACGATTACAGGTCGTGGTACTGTAGCAACAGGAAGAATCGAGGCTGGTGTAATTAACTCAGGAGATGGTGTTGATATCTTAGGTATGGGTGATGTTAAATTATCATCTACAGTTACTGGGGTTGAGATGTTCCGTAAAATCTTAGATAGAGGTGAAGCTGGTGATAACGTAGGTTTGTTATTACGTGGTATTGAGAAATCTCAAATCAAAAGAGGAATGGTTATCGCTAAACCAGGATCTGTTAAACCACACACTGACTTCAAAGCTGAGATCTATGTATTGAAGAAAGAAGAAGGTGGACGTCACACTCCATTCCATAACAAATACCGTCCTCAGTTCTATTTCCGTACAACTGACGTTACAGGTGAAATCTTCTTGACTGATGGTCGTGAGATGGTTATGCCAGGTGATAACGTTTCTATCAATGTTAAATTGATCGTTCCAGTTGCAATGGACAAAGGATTACGTTTTGCTATCCGTGAAGGTGGTAGAACAGTAGGAGCTGGTCAGGTTACTGAAATTATTGAATAATTTATTCAAACACTTAATTGGAGGGATTAATATCCCTCCTTTTTTTACGGGCGTAGCTCAGCTGGTAGAGTAGTGGTCTCCAAAACCATTGGTCGTGGGTTCGAATCCTACCGCCCGTGCAAAATTTAAAACGTTTATCGTGTCAAAATTTAAAAATTATATCGACGAAACAATTCATGAAATGCGTCATGAAGTTTCGTGGCCTACATGGAAAGAGTTACAGAGCAACACCATAATTGTGGTTGTTGCCTCTTTAATTTTTGCTGTGTTGATATTTGTGATGGATTTTCTTTTTGGTATTTCTGGTGAAGAGAAAACTATTTGGAAAGGTCTTTTAGGTTTTATATACCAAATGTTCAATTAGTCAACAAGATGAGTGAGATTAAAAAGAAATGGTACGTTGTACGTGCTGTAAGTGGGAAGGAGAAAAAAGTTAAGGAATACCTTGAACTGGAGATTTCACGTCACAAATTGAATGATTTTGTAGAACAAGTATTGATACCTACTGAAAAAGTTTTTCAAATTCGTAATGGTAAAAAAATAAGTAAAGAGAAATCTTATTTACCAGGATATGTTCTTATTGAGGCATCATTGGTAGGTGAGGTTGAACACGTTATTAAAGGAATTCCAAATGTAATCGGTTTCTTAGGAACAGAGAAAGGAGGAGATCCAGTACCAATGCGTTTGGCAGAAGTGAATCGAATTTTAGGAAAAGTGGATGAGTTATCTGAAACTGAAGAAGAAATGAAAATTCCATTTGTTATTGGAGAACCTGTTAAAGTAATTGATGGACCTTTCAACAATTTCTCTGGAACTATTGATGAGATCAACGAAGAGAAGAAAAAACTTAAAGTGATGGTGAAAATTTTCGGAAGAAAAAATTTACTTGAATTAAGTTACATGCAAGTTGAAAAAGAAGTTTAAAATCGTATATTAACCGTAGGAGTGAACCTATTGATTAAAGCTTCCCTTTAAGAGTTCACGTTTAACTACATAATTTATATCTAAATGGCTAAAGAAGTAGCAGCATTGATCAAATTACAGATCAAAGGTGGTGCAGCTAATCCAGCTCCTCCAGTTGGTCCAGCACTTGGTGCAAAAGGGGTCAACATTATGGAGTTCTGCAAGCAATACAATGCTAGAACGCAGGACAAGCCAGGAAAAGTGTTACCATGTGTTATCACTGTTTACAGTGATAAATCTTTTGATTTCGTAATCAAAACGCCTCCAGCAGCAATACAAATTATGGAAGCTGCAAAACTTAAGAAAGGTTCGGCAATGCCAAACAAAACTAAAGTTGGTTCAATGACTTGGGATCAAGTTAGAGCAATTGCAGAAGACAAAATGCCTGACATGAACTGTTTTACAGTTGATGTTGCGATGAGTATGGTTGCAGGTACGGCAAGAAGTATGGGTGTAACTGTCAAAGGTGGTGAAGCACCAGCGACTAAATAATGTTAAGACATGGGAAGAATTTCTAAAAAAAGAAAAGAAGTTTTAGCTAAATATGATTTAGTTAAAGCATATACCTTAGTTGAAGCATGTGATTTAGTTAAAGGCATCACTACAACAAAATTTGACGCTTCTGTTGATATCAGTGTACGTTTAGGAGTAGATCCAAGAAAAGCAAATCAAATGGTACGTGGTACTGTTGCTTTGCCACACGGTACAGGTAAAGATGTTCGTGTATTGGTATTATGTACTCCAGACAAAGAAGCTGAAGCAACTGCAGCAGGTGCTGATTTTGTTGGTTTAGATGATTACATCGAAAAAATCAAAGGAGGTTGGACTGATGTGGACGTAATTATCACTATGCCATCTGTTATGGGTAAAGTTGGAGCATTGGGTAGAATTCTAGGACCTAGAAGTTTGATGCCAAATCCAAAAACTGGAACTGTAACTATGGAAGTTGGTAAAGCGGTACAAGAGGTAAAAGCTGGTAAAATTGACTTCAAAGTTGATAAGTTTGGAAATATCCATGCAAGTATTGGAAAAGCAAGTTTCGAAGGAAACATGTTGAAAGAAAATGCTGCAGAACTTATTAGTGCATTGAATAAATTGAAACCTTCTGCTGCTAAAGGAACGTATATCAAAAGTGTATATTTAAGTTCTACAATGAGCCCAAGTGTTCAAATTGATGCTAAATCTGTGTTAGCTTAAAAACTTACTAATTATGACTAAAGAAGAAAAAGCTAAGTACATAGAAGATTTAACTGCAGAGCTGAGAGAAGCGGGTATTTTTTACCTTGCTGATACATCTACGATGACTGTTGAGGTAATCAATAATTTACGCAGAAAATGCTTTCAATCAAACATCAAATTGAAAGTAGTTAAAAACACTTTGCTTGAAAAAGCAATGGAACGCGTTGAAGGAATTGATTACGGACAATTAAAAGAGGTATTGGCTGGACCAACTTCAATTTTATTTGCAGAAGTAGGAAATGTTCCTGCGAAAATTATCCAAGAGTTTCGTAAGAAAAGTGATAGACCGGTATTGAAGGGCGCATTCATAGAAGAGGCTGTCTTTATCGGGGATAATCAATTAGAAGCATTGGCAAATCTTAAGAGTAAAAATGAACTTATCGGTGACATTGTTGGTCTACTTCAAAGTCCTGCTAAGAATGTTGTATCTGCTCTTAAAGGCCAAGGTGGTAAAATTGCAGGTATCCTAAAAACGCTCGAAGAAAGAGCATAAGTATTAATAAATTGTTTAATTTTTTTAAATTATAATTAAAATGGCTGATTTAAAGCAAATCGCGGAAACGCTAGTAAACTTGACAGTAAAAGAAGTAAATGAACTTGCTGCAATCTTGAAAGATGAATATGGAATTGAGCCTGCTGCTGCAGCTGCTGTAATGGTAGCTGGTGGAGGAGCTGGAGCTGGTGAAGCTGCAGAAGAAAAAACTGAGTTCGATGTAATCTTGAAAGCTGGTGGAGCTAACAAGTTAGCAGTAGTTAAATTAGTAAAAGAACTTACTGGTAACGGTTTGAAAGAGTCTAAAGACTTAGTTGATGGAGCTCCTTCTACATTGAAAGAAGGTATCTCTAAAGACGAAGCTGAAGCACTTAAGAAAGCTTTAGAAGAAGCTGGTGCTGAAGTTGAAGTGAAATAATAGTACTACTTTTTTATATAGGAAAGGCACTGCTTTATAGCTTGTGCCTCTTCCTATTTTTATATTTAAGTGCATAAAAGTCCAATTTTTTCAACTAATTCTTTTAGCCTTGGCAACATCAAACAATATATCGACAAGAATCAATTTTGCTTCTAGCAAAAATCCAGTTGAGTATCCTGATTTCTTGGATATTCAGTTAAAATCCTTCCAGGAATTTTTTCAATTAGAAACTACTCCTGAAAACAGAAATAGTGAAGGCTTATTTAAAGTTTTTTCCGAGAATTTTCCAATAACTGATACAAGAAATCAGTTTGTTTTGGAGTTCTTAGATTATTTTATTGATCCACCTAGATACACCATTGAGGAATGTATCGATAGAGGTTTGACTTACAGTGTTCCACTTAAGGCTAAACTAAAATTATATTGTACAGATCCTGAGCACGAGGATTTTGAAACTATCGTGCAAGATGTGTATTTGGGAACAATCCCATACATGACCCCAAAAGGTTCATTTGTGATTAATGGTGCTGAGCGTGTTATTGTATCTCAGTTACATAGATCTCCAGGTGTGTTTTTTGGTCAAAGTCGACATGCGAATGGTACTAAATTGTATTCAGCGCGTGTTATTCCTTTCAAAGGGTCTTGGATTGAGTTTGCAACAGACATTAATAATGTAATGTATGCATACATTGATCGTAAGAAAAAGTTACCTGTAACAACTTTGTTCCGTGCAATCGGATATGAAGCAGATAAAGATATTTTAGAAATTTTTGATCTTGCTGATGAAGTTAAAGTTAGTAAATCAACATTGAAAAAGTATGTAGGTAGAAAACTTGCTGCACGTGTTTTAAAAACATGGATCGAAGATTTCGTAGATGAAGATACAGGTGAAGTAGTTTCTATTGAAAGAAATGAAGTTATTTTAGATCGTGAAACAATTATTGAAGATCATTTTATTGATCAAATTATTGATTCAGGTGTGAAAACAATCATTCTTCATAAAGAAGATGTAAATTCTGCTGATTTTACTATCATTTACAATACACTTCAAAAGGATACTTCAAATTCTGAAAAAGAAGCAGTAGAACATATCTACAGACAATTAAGAAATGCTGAACCACCAGATTATGAAACAGCGAAAAATGTATTTGAAAAATTATTTTTCTCGGATACACGTTATGATTTAGGTGAAGTAGGTCGTTTCAGATTAAATAAGAAATTACAATTAGAAGATACTGAGGAATCTCGTGTATTGACTAAAAATGATATTATTTCGATCATTAAATATCTAATTGAGTTGATTAACTCAAAAGCAGATGTGGATGATATCGATCACTTGTCCAATCGTCGTGTTAGAACGGTTGGTGAACAATTATATGCACAATTTGGTGTTGGTTTAGCAAGAATGGCTCGTACAATTCGTGAAAGAATGAACGTAAGAGACAATGAGGTCTTTACTCCAATTGATCTTATCAACGCAAAAACATTATCTTCAGTTATCAATTCATTTTTTGGAACAAATCAGTTGTCTCAATTTATGGATCAAACAAACCCATTGTCTGAAGTAACACACAAACGTCGTTTATCTGCACTAGGACCTGGTGGTTTATCTAGAGAACGTGCTGGTTTCGAGGTACGTGACGTTCACTACACTCACTATGGTCGTTTGTGTACAATTGAAACTCCAGAGGGACCAAACA
>Ga0247722_10001916_pt1 | contig 11109 bp, 8 predicted proteins | sample MSEWelMarce3H_FC_FD_189094 | JGI IMG/M metagenome (GOLD analysis project Ga0247722, IMG submission 189094) | Subsurface sediment microbial communities from gas well in West Virginia, United States - MSEEL Well Study Marcellus 3H_FC | ecosystem: Environmental > Terrestrial > Deep subsurface >...
GACAATAAGAACAGATGCAATTACCAGAGGAGACATGGTCTTTTTCTTTGCAATTAATCGATTTTTTTGAAAAGTCTTTTTGTTTATTCAAAAGGTTTCGAACAACAGCATGTAATTTCGCTGCTATGAATTCGAGTTCGAAATGGATTGAAGCAGCCGTTGACCAAATGTCTTCCTTACCGGGCATTGGACGCAAGACAGCGCTTCGCTTAGTGCTAGATCTTCTGCGCCGTTCGAACGATGAAGTGGAGCGTTTCTCTTCTTCCTTTCAACTCATGAAACAACATGTTCAATTCTGTTCGAATTGTCACAACCTTTCAGACGATCTGCTTTGCGGCATTTGCGCCAACGACAGAAGAGACAAACAAACGGTTTGTGTGGTCGCCGACATTCGCGATGTGATGGCGGTGGAAGGCACATCGCAGTTTCATGGATTGTATCATGTCTTAGGCGGACTTATCTCCCCTATGGACGGAATTGGACCTTCTGACTTAACCGTTCAAAGCCTCATTGAACGCTGCGAACGTGAACATGTGACTGAAATTATTTTCGCGTTTAATGCGACTATGGAAGGAGAAACAACTGCGTTTTACATTTCCAAAAAACTACAAGCACTTCCTGTTTCCATCACCTCCATTGCGCGCGGGATTGCGGTTGGTGCAGAGTTGGAGTACACCGATGAAATTACATTGGGAAGAAGTTTGCAACAGCGCGTTCCATACGGAAAAGCAAACTCTTGATATTGTATCTTAGCCGAATGCGTTTAACCGTCATCATTGTCAACTACAACGTCAAGTATTTCCTTGAACAATGTCTCGCTTCTGTTCACGCTGCTATGCGCGGAATTGAAGTTGAAGTTATTGTGGTTGACAACAACAGCGTTGACGGTTCGAATGAAATGGTACTCGAGAAATTTCCTTGGGTTCATTTAATTGCAAACAAAGACAACACCGGATTCTCCAAGGCCAATAACCAAGGAATGCACATCGCTAAAGGCGAGTATGTTCTGTTGTTGAATCCAGATACCGTTGTCAAAGAAGATACATTCTCGAAGGTACTCGACTTTATGGATACCCATCCTGATGCAGGAGGCCTTGGTGTTCCCATGGTCGACGGCAAAGGAATCTTGCTTCCTGAATCAAAACGTGGACTTCCTACTCCAGAAACAAGTTTCTACAAAATTTTTGGAATCTCGAAGTTGTTCCCAAAGAGCAAAAAATTCAATCGCTATTACCTCGGACATTTGAGTTACGATGAAACATGCGAGATTGAAATTCTAGCAGGAGCATTTATGTTCATGCGAAAAAAAGCATTGGATCAAGTGGGGTTGCTCGATGAAGCATTCTTTATGTATGGAGAAGACATTGATTTGAGCTGGCGCATTGTTCAAGGTGGATGGAAGAATTACTATTTTCCTGAAACAAGCATTATTCACTACAAAGGTGAAAGCACCAAGAAAGGCAGTTTGAATTACGTATATGTGTTCTACAACGCCATGATCATTTTCGCGCGCAAACATTTTTCGGCATCGCATGCCAAATGGTTTTCGTTCTTCATTCAGATGGCCGTGTGGATGCGAGCTTCTGTTTCTATTTTCTCGCGCATTGTTTCAACGAGCCTTCTACCCTTGGCCGATGCGGCAGTATTAAGTCTTGGCATATACACCTTCGCAGATCATTACTCGCAATGGCAAGCGAAGAACTTCGACGGCACACTTATACTTGTTACGGCGAGTGTTATTACCGCATTTACACTGATTGGAAATTGGCTCAACGGAGCCTACGATAAGCCCGTGTTTCCGCAACGAACACTGAAACCTATTCTTATAGTTGCGGTGTTATCCTTACTCATCTATTCGCTCCTTCCCGAAACCATACGTTTTTCGCGAGTGGTTATTTTATTGAGTTCACTTTTTGCCATACTCTCCCTTCCTCTCATTCATGCACTCTACAGTAAAATCACTTCTGGCAAATGGAATTGGCAAGGCAATCCGAAAAAAAGAATTTTACTTATCGGATCGGAAGAAGAAGGAAATCGTGTCAAAACATTTTTATTTCAGATCGATTATCCCATTGCATCTTTCGAACAAATGAATGCACCGAAATCGCGAAGCCTTTCATTGTTTGAATATGTTCGCATTCATAAAATTCAAGAAGTTATTTTCTGCGCGAAGGATTTAAGTAGCAGTGAAATCATTTCGGAAATGGGGTCCCTGTCATCGCTTCAACTTGAATTTAAAATTGCACCGCCCGAAAGTTTGTTCATTATCGGAAGCCAACATATCCAAAGCGCAACAGAAGGTTTCTTTGTAACCGTGAACTCTATTTCCAACACACTTAACAAACGTCAAAAACGGGCTTTCGATTTCATTACTTCACTCTTCACTCTTGTCCTTTTCCCATCTCTTTTATTCACTTCAAAACCGCTTTCTGCTTTTAGCAATGCATTAAACGTTTTTGTTGGAAAAAAATCGTGGGTGGGTTACGGAAAAGTCAGTGTAGAATTTGCGAATCAACTTCCGAAAATCAAATCTGGAATTTTAACTCCGAATAAAAACGCAATGGTTCTAAACGAAGATGGCGTCCAACAAATGAACGCCATCTATGCAAAAGATTATTCGTGGTGGAAGGATTTAAAATCCTTCACTTCGCAATTCAAACAAATTGGGAATTAGAGTTTAATTTCCCACTTGCGAACCGTTTCACCCGAGTTCTTCATTTCAATGGTTATTTCTTCAGTGATTTTTTTCCCGTCTTTTTCAGCTGTAACCTTATACGTCTTACCTCCTTTTACATTCACGCGGCAATAACCCGCTTTATCGGTTTCTCCTGTTTGAATTTCCCCTGTATCTAAATCTTCCACTTGAATGTTTACACCTTTGAATGCCTTGCTATTCGTATCGAGAACAATGGCAATTAACTGAGCGTAGACACTCTTCTCATAGCCCTCACTCATTACGGGGTAACGCGAAACATCTACTTTGTAGATATCACGATCTCCGTATGAATCGGGATACTCCGCAGCGATATACATGACCTTGTTATCGGAAGTTAATGAGAAGGTAGATTCTTCATTCACCGTATTTATCGGATAGCCCAAGTTGATTGGCTGCGACCAAACACCGTTCACCAATTCCGTTTTAAAAATATCGTAGCTACCCATTCCCAAGTGTCCTGCAGAAGCGAAGAACAATGTTTTTCCGTTTGGATGAATAAACACGAATTTCTCATCGTAGGCTGTATTAATTATTGGCCCCATGTTTTTCGGTTTACCCCACACCGCTCCACTTTTCTCTGAAACATAAATATCACCTCGTCCCATACCGTCCATGCGTTCACTAATGAAATATAACTTCTTCCCATCGGCAGTTTGAGAAACGCTACCCTCAAAAAAGGTAGTGTTAATTACCTTAGGTAAACGCTCTGCTTCACGCCATTTCGTTTCTCCCTTCTTTGAGAAGAAAATATCACCTGCGTTGTCACCATCGTTTTTGTATACATAGATCATGGATCCATCTGGAACAATACTTAAAACAGCATCGTGATAATTCGTATTCACCGAACCTGGAAGCTTCTCACAATCGCCCCACTCGCCTGTTACAGTATCCTTCTCCGTAAAATAAATATCCTCGTAAAATTTGAAATCTCCTTTTTCATCGATGTTTTTTCCCATGCGTTCTGGCGGAGAAGTGGTATTGTCGCGACGAGAAGTAAACACCAACGTTCTTCCATCTGCCGTAATGCTTGGTGCGTATTCTTCTAAACGCGTATTGATAGCACCTCCTAGGTTGGTTATTGTTACGTCTGCAGGCTTTTCCATTTTACGCTTAGCAAACTGGCACTCTCGAATGAATTTATTCGCCTCATCGGCCTCGTAGCTTTTAGGTTTTTCCAATTTGAGGTATGCTTGATATTCTGCAATTGCACGATCTAAATCTCTTGTTCTGTGGTAGCATTTCGCATAGAAAAGAGTCAATTCTTTGGTTCGCGTTCCTTTAATCTTGGTTGCTTTATCCAATGACTTAAATGCATCTGGATATTTTTTCAAGTTGTAGTAACACTCCGCCTCACCCAACTGCGCTTTGTAGTTCATAGGATCATTCGCAAGAACCTCGCGATAAATTGTAATGGCACCGCGCATGTTGCCCTTGATATACTCGTGCTCTGCACTTAGCATCTTCGCTGCGTTTGCTGCTACATCTACATCTCCCGTAATGGTCGAATCTTTTTGTGTGAAGGCCGTCACCGAAGTGAAAAGCACCAGCATTAACCAAAAAATTTTCTTCATTTCATTTGCATTTTACACTTTCGAAAATAGACAATCACCTTGTAAGATTTCATTCTAATGAAACGGGTTGTGAACACCTTTCTTACCTTCGTTGTGAAAAACATTTACCATGTCAACAACCGAATCTGCAAGCCATCACAACGAACTCGAACGCAAATCCATTTCGGAATTGCTTCAGGGCATGAATAATGAAGACCGCTCTGTTCCTGAGGCCGTGGCTGCTTCGCTTCCGCAAATTGAAAATTTGATTGCTGAAATTGTTTCGAAAATGAAACAAGGCGGAAGACTTTTTTACATGGGCGCAGGCACCAGCGGAAGGCTCGGTATTGTAGATGCTTCTGAATGTCCGCCCACTTTCGGAGTAGATTTCGGACGAGTGATTGGAATTATTGCAGGTGGCGACGGCGCCATTCGTAAGGCGGTTGAATTCGCTGAAGACGATGAAGAACAAGGCTGGAAAGACCTTCAGGCTTTCAACATAACTCAAAACGATGTGGTGGTTGGAATTGCTGCGTCGGGAAGAACGCCCTACGTTATTGGTGCGTTGAAGAAATGCAACGAAGAAGGCATTTCAACCGCATGCGTGGTTTGCAACGCGGGATCGGCTGTTGCGGCTGTTTCGAAATTCCCTGTTGAAGTGGTGGTGGGACCTGAGTTTGTAACAGGAAGTACACGCTTGAAAAGTGGAACTGCGCAGAAATTAGTGTTGAACATGCTTACCACCTGCACCTTCATTCAACTCGGGCATGTGAAAGGAAACAAGATGGTTGACATGCAACTTTCCAACTACAAATTGGTCGATCGCGGAACGCGCATGGTGATGGAAGAAACAGGGTTAAATTCCGAAGAAGCGAAAGCACTTTTGTTGAAAGAAGGAAGCGTTAGATTAGCCGTTGATTCGTTGAAAAAATAACATGCACACGTTAGAGCCTTATTATAATTGGAGGGGATTGTATTGCGCTGAGGAAGATGAGCTTTCTCCGTTTTACAATCAGGAGTATTCTGAATTCGAATTCAGCAACAAGATTTACGATTTTTATATTCATCCCCAGTGGGACAACATTGGCAGTCAGACGCTGTTCGTGAAACTCCTCTTCGCCCACTACGGCGAGGGTTATGCCATTGTTGAATTGATTGGTGAATGGAACGATTTGCTGTACAACGACATTATGTTTTTAAAACGCGAATTCGCCGATCATTTAATAAATGAGGGAATAACGAAGTTCATTTTCATTGGAGAAAATGTGTTGAATTTCCACACGAGTGACGACTGTTACTACGAAGAGTGGTTTGAAGATGTGAACGATGACGACGGTTGGATTGCCTTGGTGAATTTCAGAGATCACGTGTTGGAAGATTTTTCAAAGGCTTACATTGATCAATATTTCGTTTCAGGTGGAAATTTGAACGAGGTGAATTGGCGCACGCAACATCCTCATCAGTTCTATGAAAAAATAAGTGCGAGTGTTGTTAAACGCATAGGATAATGGAACAGAGCGAATTGTTTGAAATGAATAGAACCTCATGGAACAAGCGCGTAGCTGTTCACATGAAATCTGATTTTTATTTTTTGGAAGAATTCCTGAATGGAAAAACTTCGTTGAATGAAATTGAATTGAATTTGCTCGGCGACATTCGCGGTAAATCTATTTTGCATTTGCAGTGTCACTTCGGGCAAGACTCGCTCTCGTTGGCGCGCATGGGTGCCGAAGTAACGGGAGTAGATCTTTCAGACACGGCCATTGAAAAAGCGAGAGAGTTGAATACACAAATGAATTTGAACGCCGAGTTTGTTTGTTGCAATGTGTATGATTTGAAGGATCATCTCGACAAAAAATTCGACATTGTGTTCACCAGTTACGGAACCATTGGTTGGCTTCCAGATTTAAATCGTTGGGCAGACGTTGTTTCTCATTTCTTGAAACCTTCAGGCAAATTTATTTTCGTTGAATTTCATCCGGTCATGTGGATGTTCGACAATGACTTTCAAACGTTGGGATACAATTACTTCAATGCTGGACCGGATATCGAAACCAGCACTGGCACCTACGCGGAACCTACTTCGGATATTGAAATCACGTGTGCCTTTTGGAATCATTCTACTAGCGAAGTCCTTACATCGCTTCTTGGACAAGGCCTTCAGCTGACTCAATTTCAAGAATTCGATTACTCTCCGTATGCCTGTTTCAAGCACGCCGAAGAATTCGAACCTGGCAAATTCCGTGTCAAGCATTTCGGAAATAAAATGCCTTTGGTGTTTGCTTTGGAGGTGGTTGCACGCTCTTAGGACCATATTCCATTGGTCCGTCCAAAATGTTGGCCATCTGAATTTGTGTTAAACTTTATTGAGAATCGTGATACCATTTTGTTAGTCGTGATTTCTCAATTTTAGGCACATAGCCAAGTTGTTTATTGCACAAGTCTTTTAAATGATTTGCAACGGTTTCAAAGTTGTCTTTAAATTGATAACCTAAAATAATTTTTTCAATTTTCGGAATGGGGATTTTTGCTTCGTCCGAAATAGATTTAAACTTTGAGTGATAAATTGGAAGTTCTAAATACTTTATTGTGTGCGTCCTATTTGAAGACTTGGAAATGTCCGTTCGAATAATTGGTGATGTAACCTCGTTTTTAAATGAGTAAGTAGTCGGTCCAACCGTTTTAATTTTTCTATGATCAAAGAGTAACCGTACTTCTTGTTCAAGTTTAAATAACCGAGATTTATGAAAGCAAACTATTTGACCTAAGTCAACAGAAACTTGGGGCTTAGAATTTTCAAGTTGTGATTGAAGTTTGTTTAACCCTTTAAGATTTGTCTTTGATGAAGCACCATAAAGAACTTTGGAGAGAAAATAATCATTCCAATTCACAGGCTGACTTTCGTCAAAACTTAATTCAATGGCTACCCCCTCTCCATTATTTCCATAAAGCCGCCACATGTTAAATTCAATCTCTTTTTTGTCTTTGCTCGTCAATAAAGATTTTTCACACATTGATAACAAGTAAAAATTATCTTTTGCATCCTTTCGCCTGTCAGCATCTGTAGTGATCAAGTCCCCTGTAAAAGAATATTCTCTTGGATCATTTAGGTTACGAAGGTTGTAAAGTCGAAGGTTACGATCTGTGATTATGGACTGAATAGCAATCAAGTTTGTAAAATGAATGAAGCGCAAACGACCTTTATAAAAATATTCACTGTGTTCTAAATTTTTATTGTCAGTTGGAATGAAAAAATGAGCTTGATTAACCTCATTAACATTACCTTTTCTTGCAGAATTAATCGTCACACTTGGAACTAGCTGATTAATTTCCTTAATGATTCTTTTCTCTTTTACTGTCTGTTTCATTCTTTTGTTTTATCTGGTAGCTAACGCTACAAACCTACCCAATGCATGCCAACAAAGCGAGATAAGCGAAAGTCTGTTGCGATTAAATAAAAGTAATTAAAAGAAAAGCTGAGAAATTAATTGTTCAAAACAATTCTTCCCCTCTCTTAACCTCTCTTCCCTTCTCTTACTTAGGACCGAAAAATATTTCGATCCGATTTGACCTATTCCACAATAATTTTTCTCACCTCAGTTGTTCCGTCTTCCAAATAAATCCGAACGGAATAGAGACCTGGAGTATAAGCGCTAATGTCCACACTCGTGTTGCCCGTTTTCAAACGTGTTTCACTGTGAACGAGACTTCCAACAATATTGAATAATTCAATTTTAGAAATGGAACTTCGTGTAGTTTGAATGGTAATCTTTTCTCTAGCTGGATTCGGAAACACATGAACACCAAACAACTCTTCATTCACTTCTTCAACGCCTACCAACTGATTGCAATCGGTGGTTTGAAGGTATTGGTCGTAATACTGCTGCACTGCGTCGGAATGCTGTTTCATTTTATAAACGGCATTCACAGATTGGCTGCCGCCGGTTAAGGTATCTGAGCCCACAACCCTTGCAAACGAGAGACATACCGGCTCATTTGGCAAAAGCTCACCTACTTGGAAAGATGCAACCATTCGACGATCATAGGGATAATTTTGGTTATTAGCCTCATTCCATACATCGCTCACACCGACTTCACCTGAATACATAAACGTGGTAAGCTCCTGTGTAAAAATGTCTATTGCAAAAATGCCATCCATGTCTAAGCCACTCATGTAATTATAGTGGTTATCGTTTGTAATTGGAGCTTGTTCGGTACCTTCTAATGTCATAAAATACATTGCTGCGTTTATGGGCACATTCAATCCAACCAAACCACAAGCCGGAACCTCATAACCATATCCGGGGTAGGCTGCAGAAGATTCGTCGAAATCATCTCCATTGTATCCAAAAACCATATTTCTTTGAACATCAGAACCAACATAATTATCGAGAGGATTACCTAAGACGTACTCCTCAATAAATCCGAATAAAGCATTCTGTAACGGTTCTGTATCTCGCAGAATAAGTCTGTAATCTGTAAATAAAGTATGAGCTAACGCTTCGTTATTTGAATTCTTGAACAAATAATTCATTACACCTATTTCAACGTTTGATTTATTCCGAGCCGTTTCAATCGGCTGATATTGACTCGTAATTTCTCTTCCATCTGAAACGATATAAAAAGAGGCCTCATCTCCTTTGATTTCCGGAGCATCTCCAAACTGAGGTTCATAAATATTGTTTCCGTTTACATCATGAAATGGAGCTAATACTTGCGGCTCTCCATTCAGAGCATCTCCATTTCCCGGCCACTCCAATAGATCGTAGGGTGCCGAGTAATTTGCCTCATACCAATGATTATTGTGGTAATCAATTTCCGCTTGAGTCACTTGCCAAATCCGATGATATTTTTTCAGGAATTCGTTTCCGTATTCATTCGCCACAGGACCGGCGTATGAGCTATTCAAACCAGACGCAGTCTGTCCTCCATAACCCGTAACGGTCATATCACTTTTAATCCCGAATACTTCAACAACAGATGAAGAAGTCAGCAATTTATTCTTGTAAAAAAGTCCAGTTTCAAAATTATCTGAGTGGTAAGCGTTTGATTGAGAATCATAAAAACCAAAGGATGGTGTATCAAACTTGTACAAATTCTCATTTTGTATTGCTTGTCCTTTCAACCCTTTCTCTACAACACTCAGACCTCCTGATGGGCCATCCGCGTCGCGCATGCATGCCGACCAATCCTTATTTTCAAATTGAATTATATTTTGCACTTTTCCAAATAGACATACTTGATCTTGTAAGGCAAAAGACTCAATCGTGTTGAAATAATCTGGGTTCGCTCTGTATTGACTTGAGAAGTTGCCTACATAACCAGACGAGGTTCTAAACACCTGAACTAATTTTTTCTTGTCGAACTTACTCCAATCTAAAGAAAGGTCATCTATCACCCAGTTTCCGTTGTTGTCTAGGCGATATAAAAAATCATTACAATTTCCAGAAACATAAAGGCTCCCATTCAAGAGACTAAACCCATTCAATACATTACAAGGCAGAACAATGTCAACAATACTACCATTCGTGTCCATTGAATATAATCCAGTATTGTAATATTTAAAGAAGTATAATTTACCACCAAAAACCTCTGCATCTGAGACACCAAATATCCCCGTATTGGTGAATTCACCATTCGAAAATTCCAAAACATTGTCGGAACTACTTCCAAAAAGATACAATTTCTGATTGAAGAATTTCGCAAATTGGAAGCTGTTATAACCAGGATCAGAATAACTGTAATAACTCCAAGAACCGTTGCTCAGTATTCCGACTGCAGCATAGCTAGTCATCATCACTGAAGATACAATTCTCCCTACAGCGAAAAGTTGATTCCCATTACTAACCAAATCATATACATCGAAGTGAGAATCGTTGTCAATGATATTTGCGTCGTAAAGAACATTATTCTTATAAACGGCAATACTCTTACGATTCGGATTTTCAGAGGTTCTTACAGCCAAGTACATAGAGTCTTGAAACACCTCTATGTCGTAGCAAGAAAAATCATCAAACGTATCGTTCAATATGTATTGCTGATTGTTTGCGACGAATGGTACGAGGCGCTGGGCGTTCACTGTCTGAAAAATTAAAACGAGCAAACCGAAGAGTAGAAGTCTTTTCATGTTGAGGATTTTCAACAAAGAACATCAATCTATCCTTGCCGTTTTTTTCAAGATTCTTGATTTATTTCCATTCAACGAGAATGAACTAGAATGAGAATGACAAACAGAATGAGAAGGAGAATTTCGTCAAAGACATTCGCGAAGCATTCGCCCGAAGGGCATTCGTCTGAAAGACATTATTCCCCTCGCTTAACTTTTCTTAACTTCTCTTAACCTTTCTTCTCTGCGTGACTTCAGACACCAAAACACAAAAACAGATTCACCACCTTCGCGAAAACAATCGGATATGAATGCTGAATTTTGGAATGCACGATACAATGAAGAGGGGTTTGCATATGGACAAACACCCAACGAATTTTTCAAAGAACAAATTGATAAACTTCCAGTTGGAAAAATTCTATTTCCTGGCGAAGGGGAAGGTCGCAACGCCGCGTATGCTGCAGCATTGGGATGGGAGGTTGAGGCCTTCGACATAAGTGACGTTGGAAAACAGAAAGCCATTAATCTAGCCGCTTCCTTCAACGCGAAAATCAATTATGAGATTTGTAATGTTGCCGACGCAAACTTTGAAGACAACACCTTCGATGCCATTGTACTCATCTATTCGCATCTTCCCGAAACACTTCGCATTGAATTACACGGAAAAATTAAAAACTGGCTAAAACCAGGAGGCACAGTTATTCTCGAAGCGTACAATCCCCTTCAACTCAACAACA
>Ga0247722_10001917_pt1 | contig 11108 bp, 6 predicted proteins | sample MSEWelMarce3H_FC_FD_189094 | JGI IMG/M metagenome (GOLD analysis project Ga0247722, IMG submission 189094) | Subsurface sediment microbial communities from gas well in West Virginia, United States - MSEEL Well Study Marcellus 3H_FC | ecosystem: Environmental > Terrestrial > Deep subsurface >...
GAGTAAGAAAAATTAACATAGAGCGGATCAAGCTGAGAAATAGTCGTAAGGCGGCCAGAATCACCGGTGGCAGAAATTAAGCTGCCTTCTGATTGCACTAACTTACTGGTGGTGCCAGAGAAAGGTGCTGTTACTTTGGTGTAACCCAAATTAAGTTCTGCTTGCTTTACACTGGCTTGTGCCGTTTGCGTGCTAGCAAGGGCTGAGGCGTAGGCAGATAAAGCGTCGTCGTAATCCTTGCGGCTTACTGCGTTTTCTTTAAATAAAGGCTCAATTCGATCGCGATCGGCACGGGCTTTTTCTAATTTTGATGCTTCTTGCGAAAGTTGGCCTTTGGCTTGATCTAGCGTGGCTTTATAAGGCTCCGGATCAATTTCAAAAAGTACTTGCCCCGCTTTTACTTGCGCGCCTTCTACATAGGTTCTTTTTAATAAGATGCCATTCACGCGGGAGCGAACCTCAATGTCACGGTAGCCAGCAGTTTCGCCCACCATCTCTTTATTAAGAGCAACATCCGTGGCTTTTATTTCAATGAAACTCACAGGGGCCGGCGGCGGTGCGCTTGGGCCCTTTTTTTGCTCACAAGCACTCAATAGGATGAGTACGGCAAGGGTGCTCAGGTGAAAATTTTTTGGTAACAACCTAGTACCCTTTTTCATTAGGTGATCTCCAGCTATAGGGGTTGAAGTCTTGAATGTTTATGTATGATGCTGCAAAAAAAACATAGCAAACAGCTCTCAGGTTAATGCTGTTTGCATTACTTAAAAGTGTGGCCTGTCAGGGTATAAGGGTTTAATTGGGAGAGCTAGTGCATATTCATTTGAAAAAATCACACTATTATCTTGTTAGTTTAAACGTTTAAAGATAATTGTTGTGATTTATGCCGATTTCTTAATGAAATGTGTTTTTTATGAGCAAAATAAAGCGGAATACGCACTTATTTTTTCTGCAGGCCTTGGTATTGCTCAGTAGTAAAACTAGGGCGCATTTTTTTACGCAAATATGTTCACTTTGGCTTTTTTATGGATTAGACTGTCCAGTCCAAGTTGAGGGATGATAATGGTTACAAGTAAGATTGAGCCGCTGAATGCAGGTGTCGATCCTGTCCTAGAAGCCGCAAAACTTGTTTTTTGCGAAATGGGTTATCGAGCCAGTATAGATAAGGTAGCTCAACGCGCTGGCGTAGCAAGGCAGACGATTTATAATCGCTTTGGTAGTAAGCAAGCTTTGTTTGAGCTGACGATCGAGCTGTGTATCGCTGAAATGTTGGCTCCTCTGGCGGTGGATGAGGGCACAGTGCGGGAGCGCTTAATGCGCTTTTCTTTGTCATTTAGAGCGCGGAGTCTGGATCCTGAAGGCATTAGTGCGCACCGTGTACTGACCTCTGAAGCACCACGTTTTCCTGATTTGGCACGTCGGCACTTTGAGCTTTGTATTGAGCGCACCGCCAAGCAATTAGCGCTGACTTTGGAAATGGCGATGCAAGAAGGCGGCTTAATTCAAGCCGATGCCTTTGAAGCTGCGGCTTACCTATTAGATACCCTCAGTGGTTACGATCGTTTGAAAATGTTTTTTGGCGGCGAGCCGCCTGATCCCGCTGGTGAAGAGGCCAAGGTTGAGCGTCTTGTAGACCGTTTTTTGCGTGCCTATCGCCCATGATCGTGGCGGTATTGTGAAGGTTTGTGAGCATCACAATGCATTAAGGGCGCAGCAAGCCGCGCTCCTATATTTGTTTTGCTGCTGTTGTTTTGTGCCGCTAAACGTTTGTATTAATGCCGCAAGCTAAGTATCAGATTGTTAGTTTTAAAAGTCAGCCAAGCGTTCATACACGCTTTGGCAGATCGCCATGTGGGTCGTCAATTTATTGGCGCAAATATTTTAATTAAGCGGATTAAGGATTAGCAATGCTTCCTTCACTCAAAAAAAGTGTGATTTTAGTTTTGGGCGCAGCAAGCCTATTAGCGGCTTGCGGTAAAGGTGGGCCAGAAGGCGCTGCGGGTGGCGCTGGTGGAATGCCGCCACCTGAAGTCACCGTGGTAATGGCTCAGGCGGGTAGTGCGGCATTGACGCGTGATTTAAGCGGCCGTATCACGGCAGTACGTACTGCCGAAGTGCGCGCTCGCGTGGATGGTATTTTAGAAAAACGCCTGTTTAATGAGGGCGGTGAAGTGAAAGCGGGTCAATCTTTATTTAAGATTGATTCGCGGGTGCTAGAAGCCAATGCCGCCACGGCTAAAGCTGCACTGGCTAAAGCAAAGGCCAGCGTTTCGATTGCTAAGCAAACGGCTGATCGCTATCGCCAGTTGGTGGATGAGCAGGGTGTAAGCCGTCAAGAATTTGATCAAGTCGAAGCACAGTTCAAGCAAGCTGAAGCCGAAATGGCCTCAGCTGAGGCAGAAGTGCGCCGCAGCAGTGTGGATCTAGAATACGCCAGCGTACAAGCGCCTATCAGTGGCCGTATTAGCCGCGCTCTGGTTTCAGAAGGTGCGCTGCTGAATAAGGGGACGGCAACGCCATTGGCAACGATTGAGCAAATCGATTCGGTGTATGTGGATTTCAATCAGTCTGGTGCAGATTTGCTGCGTTTAAAGCAAATGACAAAAGCGGGTAAGTTAAAGCAAGCCACTTTACCCGTTGATCTCTTACTTGAAGATGGCACGGCCTATGCGCACGCGGGCAAGTTGCTGTTTGCTGAGCAAACCATAGATCCAACCACGGGTACGGTGACTTTACGCGCTGAATTCCCTAACCCAGATCATCTCTTGCTGCCTGGCATGTTTGCCACGGTAAGGGTTGCGCAGGGGGCGATGGATGCCACGGTGCGTGTGCCACAACAAGCGATTGTTTCATCGCCACAAGGCCAGTTTGTTTATGTAGTGGGCAGCGACAATAAAGTCGCCCCTGCACCAGTGAAAACCGGCGGATTCTCAGGCAAAGATTGGATCATCTTGAGCGGCTTAAAAGGCGGCGAACGTGTGATGATCGATGGCATCCAAAAAGTACGCCCTGGCGCGGTAGTGAGTCCGGTGGATGCGGCTGCGGCTAAATCTGCACCAGCATCTGCACCTGCTACTTCTGCCCCTGCAAAAAAATAGATGTTGCTGATGATGCACAGGCATCACTAGCGCATTAGGAGAGTTTATGTTTGCTCGATTTTTTATCGATCGCCCCGTCTTTGCTTGGGTGATCGCCATTATTATTGTTTTGGCAGGTTTGCTGGCTTTTAAAAGCTTGCCTATCTCTCAATATCCCGAAGTGGCTCCGCCCGCTTTAACGATTAACGCCACTTATCCCGGCGCAAGTGCGCAGGTGATGGAGGAAACGGTTACTGCGCTGATTGAGCAGGAAATGAACGGTTTGGAGAACATGCAGTACATGAGCTCCAACAGTGATAGCGCCGGCAATATGGCGATTACGCTGACGTTTAAGCCGGGTACAGATTTAGATATCGCCTCGGTCGAAGCGCAAAACCGGGTAAAACGGGTTGAAGCACGTTTGCCTAGCGAAGTACGCCAACAAGGCGTGCAGGTGGTTAAATCGCGTAGTAACTATCTGATGTTTGTGACCCTCTTGTCGCCAGATGGTAGTTACGACAATGTGGCGCTGGGTAGTTATGTTAATTCCAGCGTAATCGACTCCATTCGCCGTGTGCCGGGTGTGGGCGAGGCGATGTTGTTCGGCTCTGAATACGCCATGCGTATTTGGCTGGATCCGGCTAAGTTAGCTGGTTTTAAACTGTCTGCGGCTGAAGCGTTGGCTGCGGTGCGCGCGCAAAACGTGCAACTGGCGACGGGTGAGATTGGCCAGTTGCCAGCGCCTGCGGGCCAGCAATTTACTGCAACAGTGGTGACGCAAGGCCGCTACTTAACGGCTGAGCAGTTTGGCAATATCGTGCTGCGCGATGGCAAAAACGGCTCGCAGTTACGTTTAAAAGATGTGGCCAAGGTTGAGCTGGGCGCATCCGATTACAGCGTGTTGGCGCGTTTAAATGGCAAGAGCATTGCGGCGATCGGGATTAAGCTCTCCCCTGATGGCAATGCGCTCGAAACAGCCAAGGCAGTAAAAGCCAAGCTAGACGAGTTGTCTAAGTTCTTCCCTAAGGGTATTGCCGTTGAAGTGCCTTACGATACTTCTAAGTTTGTGGATGTATCGATCAAGGAAGTATTGACCACGCTGGTTGAAGCGATTGGCTTGGTGTTTATTGTGATGTACCTGTTCCTGGGTAATATCCGCGCCACGCTGATTCCAACCATTGTGGTGCCGATTGCGCTGTTGGGTGCTTTGGTTGGCTTACAGCTATTTGGTTACTCCATCAATGTGCTGACTATGTTTGCTATGGTGCTGGCGATTGGTATCTTGGTTGACGATGCCATTGTGGTGATCGAAAACGTCGAACGGATTATGTCTGAAGAGGGCCTTGCGCCGCGCGAAGCCACGCAAAAAGCGATGGGGCAGATTATTGGCCCGATTATCGCTATTACCCTGGTGCTGACCGCCGTGTTTGTGCCGATGGCGTTTTTTTCTGGTGCGGTAGGGGCGATTTACCGCCAGTTCTCAGTCACCTTGGTGCTGACGATGTTCTTCTCGGCGCTGATGGCTTTAACCTTAACGCCTGCGCTGTGCGCCACCTTCCTTAAACCTTTGAAAAAAGGCGAGCATCATGGCACTAAGGGCTTTTTGGGTTGGTTTAACCGTAAGTTTGCTGCATTAACTTTACGCTATCAGGGCTGGGTGGCCACATGCATTCGTAAGACTGGTTTGTCCTTGCTGTTTTTTGCTTTGATTTTGGCCTCTACCGGCTGGTTGATGTCGCGCTTGCCTACGTCTTTCTTGCCTGATGAAGACCAAGGTTACTTTATTAGCGTGGTGCAATTGCCTGCAGGCGCGACGCGTGAGCGTACGCTGGAAATCGTTGAGCAGGTTGAAGCACACTTTGTGAAGCAGCCAGAAGTGGATCGCGTGATTGCAATTGTCGGTTTTAGCTTCTTTGGCCGAGGCCAAAATGCGGCACTGGCGTTTGTTACCTTAAAAGACTGGAAAGATCGTCCTAAGCCGGATGATCAGGTTACGGCGGTGGTGCAACGCGCCAATATGATGTTGTTCCGCATTAAGCAAGCGTTCGCATTTGCAACCAATGTGCCGCCGATTCCTGAATTGGCCTCGGTGGGAGGGTTCGATTTTCGCCTGCAAGATCGCGCTGGTTTAGGCCGTGATCGCCTTTATGAAGCACGCAATATGTTGCTGGGCATGGCTGCACAAAATAAAGCGCTGGCTGGGGTTCGCCCAGATGGTCAAGAGCCGGGTCAGCAGCTTTTACTGGATGTAAACAAGGTAAAAGCCAGCCAGCTGGGTATTGATATGACTGAGCTTAACAACACGTTGTCGATTTCATTAGGTTCTGCCTATGTAAACGACTTTGTGCGCGAAGGCCGTATCTTGCGTGTCTTGATGCAAGCCACCCCAGAAAGCCGTCTTTCTCCAGATGATTTACTCAAGCTGCAAGTGAAGACACGTGCGGGTAATTTAGTGCCGTTATCAGAAATTGCCGTGGCTAAATGGCAGGCTGGCGCTTCGGCGTTGGATCGTTATAACGGCTTGCCTGCGTTTAAGATTTCTGGCGGCCCAGCTCCGGGTAAAAGCTCGGGAGAGGCGATGGATGCCATGGAAGCGATGGCCAAGCAATTGCCCGCAGGCGTAGGCTTTGAATGGTCGGGTACTTCGTTTGAAGAACGCCTGTCTGGCTCGCAAGCGCCATTCTTGTTTGGCTTGTCGATTCTGATCGTTTTCTTATGCCTTGCTGCACTGTATGAAAGCTGGTCGATTCCGTTTGCTGTGCTGTGGGTGGTGCCGCTGGGTATCTTTGGTGCAGTGGCCGCCATGACATTGCGCGGCTTGCCGGACGATGTGTACTTTAAGGTGGGGCTGATCGCCATTATTGGGCTTTCGGCAAAGAACGCGATTCTGATCATCGAATTTGCCCGTGATTTACAGCGCCAAGGTATGAGTGCCGTTGATGCCACGCTGGAAGCCTGCCGCTTGCGCTTCCGCCCGATTCTGATGACCTCGTTTGCCTTTATTGCTGGTGTATTGCCGCTGGCGCTAAGTACCGGCGCAGGGGCCGCCAGCCGCCGTGCTATTGGTACTGGGGTGATGGGTGGGATGATTACCGCTACGGTGTTTGCCGTGTTCTTAGTGCCGGTGTTCTTTGTGGTAGTGCGTCGCTTCTTCCCAGAGAAAACGGTGGTACGCACGGATGAAATCGCGGATGACCATCGTTAATTAGATTTGTCAGTATTCGAAGGGTGCTTGATTCGCCCTTCGAACGATGAAGCGAACCCATAGGTAATAAATGTATGAAAAAACAATTCATGTCTAAGACAATGCTGCTTGCGATGAGCTTGGCATTGGGCGCATGCGCCATGGGGCCGGATTACGTTCGCCCTGCGGCGCCTGTGGCCAGTGCCGTAGGTAGCCAGCCGCAAGATCTCAACACGCCAGAGTGGGATAGCTATTTTCTAGACCCTGCGTTAAAGCCGGTGATAGATAAAGCGTTAGCTAATAACCGTGATCTAAAAATTGCCACGGCCAGAATTGAAGAAGCACGTGCGCTGTACGGCATTCAGAAGGCGGATTTGCTGCCATCAGTGAGTGCTAATGGCTCAGGCAACACCAGCCGTAGCAATCCAGATTTAGATATCAGCCGCCGTTATGAAGCTAATTTGGCTTTGCTCTCTTATGAGGTGGATTTTTGGGGGCGGGTGCGGCGTTTAAGCGAGGCCGCCAAAGCCAATTACTTAGCCAGCGAAGAAGCACAGCAATCGGTACGCAGCGCGCTGATTGCTGATGTGGCAAATAGTTATTACCTTGCGCAAGCCTTAAATGCGCGCAGCCGCTTAGCCGAGCAAACGGCTGCCGCGCGCCAGGAAAGTGCCCGCGTGGTGAAACGCCGTGTGGATGTTGGCGTGGCTAATCGCTTAGACCTCTTGCAAGCAGAAGCTGCGCAAGATAGCGCCTTAAGCGATAAAGCGGCCTTAAGCCGTCAAGCCGTTAACGCGCAAAATGCACTCACCTTGCTAGTGGGTGAAACGGTGATCTTGCCCGCTGTAAACTTAAATGCTGAGGTGTTTGCATTGCCTAGCGGCTTAAGTTCGGCGGTGCTGCTTGATCGCCCTGATGTGCGGGCCGCAGAGCAAAAGTTGGTCGCGGCCAATGCCAATATCGGTGCTGCCCGTGCTGCATTCTTTCCTAAAGTCACCCTAATGGGTAGTGCGGGGGTGATGAGCGATGAATTGAGCGATTTGTTCGCTGGCGGCAACCGCGCTTGGAGCTTTCTACCACAAATCAGCCTGCCGATTTTTGATGGCGGACGCTTAAGTGCAGGGGCAGATGTTGCTGCGGCACGTAAGGTAATAGCCGTAGCAGAGTACGAAAAAACCATTCAAATGGCATTTAAAGACGTGGCTGATGTGCTGTCTGATCAAGGATGGTTGGTAGAGCAGCTTGTCGCCCAGCAAAAGCTGGCAGATCGTCAAGGTCAGCGTTTAAAACTTGCCGAAGCGCGTTATGCCTCTGGTTTATCCAGCTATTTAGATGTGCTGGATGCGCAGCGTGAGTTTTACACTGCCAGCCAAGCCCTGATCGAAACCCGCCGCGCCCGCCTTGCGGTATCGGCTCAAGCGTTTAAGGCTTTGGGAGGGCGATAGCTAAAGAAGCCACACCTTACAAACGATAATGATCAAGTGATGTATAGAGGGGCACGGCCTGCCGTGCCCCTCCCTCCAAATAGCATAACTCGCCCGTTTATCGCTAAATCATGAGTAAGTCTTCTTGTCAGCGTTGGAAGCCCACCACAATCCTATAATCACATCAAACTGATGCGAAACTTATGAGGGGGTGGACCGTGGATCAGCGCTTAAAGCTTTGTCTTATTGCAGTTGCCGTTAGTCTTGGTTTGTACGCTTGTGGAGGAGGCAGTAGTAGTTCAACGCCATCTACATCCGCAGCCGTTACGCCGACAAGTATTCCCACCGCAGTGCCAACCCCAGCTCCGAGTGGCGGTGCTTACGCCCAAGGTACGGTAACGGGCTTTGGTAGCGTGATTGTTGATGGTAATACCTTAGACGATAGCAATGCCAGCTTTAAGGTGGAGCAAGATCCTTCCGCCATCAGTACAGTACGGGCACCAGCAATGATATCAAGTTGGGCATGAAGGTGGAGTCTGACCAAGGCAGTGATGACAAAATCAAAACGTTGACCGCTTTGCCAGAGGTTTACGGCAAAATTACAGAATTACAGGTGGGTATTGGTTTTAAATTGGCAGGTCAAACTATTCGTGTGTCTACGGATGCCGCAGCGCCCACCGTATTTGAAGGCGCATCGGTGCTGGCTGATTTGCTAGTGGGCGATGTGGTTGAAGTGCATGGTAGCCGAGATGCTGCTGGGGTGATTGTGGCCACGCGTATTGAGCGCAAAGACCCTAGCAGTACCGTGATGGTGCGCGTGGTAGGGGTGGTGAGCCAGCTTGATAATGCGGCTAAAACTCTATCAGTTAGCGGCTTAAAAATTGACTTCACTAACGCAAAATTGCGCCCAGATGGCGTGGTGTTAGAAAACGGGCAGTTAATTGCCGCTTGGAGTGACCAAGCCATTAGTGCCGCCAGCGTCATGAGTGCTAAAGCATTAAAAGTAAAAAAACCGCAAGCCGGTGATGGGCTGAAAATGCAAATTGGCGGCTTAATTGCCAGCTTAGATAGCAAAACACTGAGCTTTAAATTAGGCGAGGTGATCGTCGATGCAAGTAAATCTAAATTTGAAAGCGGCGTAGTGACAGATTTAGCCAATGGTAAACCCGTCCGAGTAGGGGGCGTTTGGCAGACCGATAAACTGGTGGCAGCCAATGTGAAGTTTGTTAAAGACAGCGGGGATGCCAAGGTTGAGCTAAGCGGCTTAGTCACCGATTTTGTTTCCTTAGCTAGTTTTAAGGTACGAGGCGCATTGGTTGATGCAAGCGCGGCCACTTTTGATGGCGGAGCTGCAGATAACTTAGCCAATGGTGTGCTAGTGAAAGTGCAGGGTAGCGTGGCCAACGGCACTGTTTTAGCTAAAACGCTAAAAATCGACACGCCACCCGTTGTAACGACACCACCTAACGCCAGTGCACCCAGCAATGCCAGCCAAACGGCAAGCTTAGGGGTAAGAACGATTACGGGTGAAGTGAAAGATTTGGATGCTAAAACCGGTAAATTTACTTTGAGTGGCATAAAGCTGACGCTGCAAATCAATGATAAAACCGAATACGGCACACAAGGCTCGGATGTGGTTGCCAGTAAGGTTGATTTTGTAAATGGCAGCAAGGTGTTGGTGCGTGGTGAGATGCTGGCTGATGTGCTGATTGTTAAGGAAGTGAAGCTTGCGCCTAAAATTGCACCACCGATTAAGTTAGCGGGTGTATTAAGTGGCGTAACGGCAACGCAGTTCAAACTCAATGGCGTTATTGTGTTGTGGAGTACAACTACGCCTATAGATGGTGGGGCGCTAGACAGTGTGGTGAATGGCGTGGCGGTTGAAGTGACTGCCCTGAAGAGCGGCGATAAAATAAGCGCTCAAAAAATAGAGGTAAAAGGGCGAGCCACCACCGCGAATGTTTTAGAGATAAAAGGCCCAATTAGTGACTTAGTGTCGGCCAGTGATTTTAAAGTGGCAGGGCAAAAAGTGAATGCCAGCAAAGCCGAAATCAAAAGCGGCAAAACGGCAAATGTAGGAAATGGCCGTCTAGTTATGGTAAAAGGCACGCTTACAAATGGCGTATTAATTGCTACACAGATTTCATTTGAAGATTAACTCGCCTTAACTGAGCCTGTAAATCTTTCTGTGTAAATGCCTTTGGAATTATTGGTGGCCGTTCAGCCGGTCACCAAATTCTATAACGAAACGATTCAGCGCCATCCGCCAGTTTTGAATCGGCATCGTCCATTTCTTTGAAGCCTGTTCGATCGCAAGGTAAATCACTTTCTTCGCCGATTCATCGCTGGGGAATACTTTGCGCCGCTTCGTCGCGGAGCGGATCACGCTGTTCAGTGACTCGATGGCGTTGGTTGTATAAATCGCTTTGCGAATTTCGGGTGGATATTCAAAGATCGTGCGCAAATTGAACCAGTTTGCCGCCCACGACTTGGAAATCAAAGGGTAATTGGCTTGCCAAGTCTGCGTAAAGCGCTCCAATTCCAGTAGCGCTTGCTCTTCCGTGGTGGACTGGTAAATCCGTTTCAAATCTGCGGTAACGGCTTTGTAACCCTTCCAGGAAACATATCTTAAGCTGTTGCGCACCATGTGCACGATGCAAAGCTGAACCTGCGTGTGTGGGAATTCAACCGCAATCGCATCGGGGAAGCCTTTTAACCCGTCCACACACGCAATCAAAATATCCTGTACCCCGCGCGCTTTGAGCTCAGTCAGCACGGAGAGCCAGAATTTAGCACCTTCATTCTCGGACATCCACAACCCCAGTAATTCTTTGTGCCCGTCCATATTCACGCCCAAAGCTAAGTAAATCGCTTTGTTGATGACACGTAAATTATCACGGATTTTAATCACGATGCAGTCGAGGTAAACGATGGGGTAAATGGCATCCAGAGGGCGCGACTGCCATTGGGTGATTTGCTCTAGTACGCGATCGGTGACGCGGGAAATCAAGGTGGCCGACACGTCTGCATCATACATTTCCTTGAAGGCCGCCACAATTTCGCGCGTGCTCAATCCTTTGGCGTACAGCGTGAGAATTTGATCATCCATCTGCGTCAGGCGGGTTTGGCCTTTCTTGAGAAATTGTGGCTCGAACGAACCTTCGCGATCACGCGGGGTATGGACTTCCACCTCGCCATGCTGGCTTTTAAGGCGCTTTGGCGTGCTGCCATTGCGCGAGTTGCCACGTTCACCCACCGTGCTAGCATGTTTCTCGTAACCAAGATGGTCCGTTAATTCCGCATTCAGAGCGGTTTCGACGGTGAGTTTGAGTAGCTCACGCGAGAGCGCATTTAAATCCGCTTCAGTTTTGATATCTTTAGCGAGTTCAGCGGCAAGAGCCTGTAATTTTTGACGATCCATTGTGA
>Ga0247722_10001918_pt1 | contig 11106 bp, 6 predicted proteins | sample MSEWelMarce3H_FC_FD_189094 | JGI IMG/M metagenome (GOLD analysis project Ga0247722, IMG submission 189094) | Subsurface sediment microbial communities from gas well in West Virginia, United States - MSEEL Well Study Marcellus 3H_FC | ecosystem: Environmental > Terrestrial > Deep subsurface >...
GGCAGTAAGTCTGCATCAAATTCTACTTGTGCAGTACTTTGAAACTCGAGCATACAATTATTGATAGAAGATCCAAAACTAAAGTAAGGATGCCAGCCATCTGTTACCGGAATATGCCCCGAATCTTTATTGATAACACAGGTGCTAATTTGTAATTGATTCCCTGATGATAATTGATAAGTAATTTCGCAATCGTAATTAAACGGGTACCCACTGTCTAATTTTCTGTACTGGTACCTCATTTTCACAAAAGCCTTTTCTTCATCTACCCCCTGTTCTATTACTTCAAATGGTTGTTTGTAAATTAAGCCGTGTATTGCATGATCTCCCAGATAAAAACCTTCGCTCTTATAATCGTGTTCGGCGAAACGATACTGCCCATTTTTCATTCTGCAGACATAGGGCGATAATTTGGCGCTCTTAAAACCACCCGATTCAAATTCCTTCTCTGCGGCTGATGCACTGGGGTAATGGTCTATTACATTCAATGGAACGCCATTGTGTTGAACTGTAAAGCCATGCAGGATGCCGCCAATAGATGGCACTATCTCTACCACCGTTTGATAACTATCGTCACAAAGCTGAACAATATTGAACCCGTCTTTTTGTATAGAATGTATAGAAAACATAATGCAATTTACATGAGAAAATTCCAATTACCGATCGCAAAAAATAATAACCGTTTACATAAATATCATCCCCTGCAAATATAGATATGGCTTAGTATAACAACCGATATATCACTTTATCAACACCTCATCAATAAACAAATGGCTTGACTGTCCTGCACTCTCGTGCCAAGCAGGAAGCGGACCGCCATTTTTAGCAATAATACGGATGTATTTACCCTTAGCTTTTACGGTGGCACCCAATTGTTGCACCTGCGTTGTAGGATCTTGCGCTGGCACCACATTTTTTACGACTGCTAAAGGCTGATAATTAATACCATCATTGCTGATAAAAAACTGTACTTCTTTCGGATACACGATCCACGGACTCACATCCTGCAACACATGTACCCCTACATAAGATAAATCTCGTTCTTCTTTAAATTTCACCACTGCTTCAAAATCTTTGGCGAAATAGCTTTGCCATTCGCCTGTTTTCCAGTTGGTTGTACCTACAATACCATCTATTAATGCATCATTACCTCCTGCCGTATACATCGGATGCACTTCAGATTGTATGCTAATGCTGCGATCGGTAACGACTTTGTAAAACTGCTGCGAAACTTCCTTGCTTTTGATTGAATTTTTAATGGCATAAAAACGAACAGTTGCAGCATCCTTCAATACAAAGGGTTGAGTATAACGTTGAAATGTGGAAGCGGTTTTTTTATCATACTGAATACTATAAAAAATTGTTGCTGCACGGTCGATATGTTTTAACTGTACCGGCAAACTGTTTTTAATTTTATTACTAGTCATGTCAAAATAGGGAACCGCCACAAAGCCACGATCATCAATATATGCTTTTGGGATATCCTTGTCTGCAATCCCCCTCTTGTAGTTCGGAGCGGGGGCCATATTGAATTGCAATGTTCCGCCCTTTTCAATGTCTGCATGTTTCAAATAAGTAGCCGGGTAATTAATTCCATTCAACAACATCGACTGCACATAAAAATGATTGGGTTGTTTGTTGTTGGCTTTGATAGTAAAATCGTTTCCATTCTCTTCGTGAATCACTACTTCATCAAAAATGGGTGTACCTAAGGTATAGTAACCACTTCCTGGAGTTACCGGATAAAAGCCCATAGCACTAAGCACATACCATGCACTCATCTGTCCGCAATCTTCATTGCCAATTAAACCATCGGGGTCATTTTTGTAAAAATTGCTACAAATTTGCTTTACCAATTCTTGGGTACGCCAAGGTTGACCTGCATAATTAAATAAATAAGCCATGTGGTGACTGGGTTCATTGCCTTGAGCGTATTGACCAATCAATCCAGTTACATCTGCTTGGTCTCGGCCACTCAACACTTCATTGGTAGTAAACAATTCGTTCACTTTTTTAGCAAAATTTGCTTTGCCACCATACAATTTCATCATCCCACTCACATCTTGCGGTGCTGCAAAACTGTAGTGCCACGAATTGCCTTCGGTAAAAAAATTATTCACTTCTGTGGCTTTGAAAGGACTAAACCAAAAGCCCTGTACCTTACCACGAATATGACCCGTTGATGGATCAAACAAGTTTTTATACTGCTGTGCCCTCAGGATGTATTTTTCATATACGGCTTTGTTGCCAAGCATGTTGGCGAATTGTGCAATGCACCAATCGTCGTAAGCATACTCTACAGTTTTAGAAGCGCTTTCATGATCATTATCGTTGCTGATAAAACCTTTGTTGATGTAATGTTCCAGCCCGTAACGCTTGCTTTCTGCATAAGCAATCATGGCTTCTAAAGCATAGGCTGCATCAAAATTGCGAATCCCTTTTTGATAGGCATCTACGATCACCGGCACTGAGTGATAGCCAATCATACAAAAGGTTTCGTTGCCGCTCAATTCCCACACGGGCAACATGCCGCCATACTTATATTGAGTTAAAAAAGTTTGAATCCAATCGTTGGTTCGCTGCCGGTTGGTGATGGTCATGAGTGGATGCAAAGCCCGATAAGTATCCCACAAACTGAATACAGAATAATTGGTAAAACCAGCAGCACGGTGCACTTCGCCATCAGTACCTCTGTAATCGCCATTTACATCGGTGTACACATTGGGTGCTAAAGATGCATGGTACAAAGCCGTGTAAAATATGGTTTGTTCATTGCTGCTGCCACCCTTCACTTCAATTTTTCCCAACTCTTTGTTCCAGGCGTTGGTAGCTTCCTGCCGGGTTTGGTTAAAATTCCAATGAGGAATTTCTGTTTCCAAATTTTGTTGGGCGTTTGCAGCACTCACCCCGCTGATACCAATTTTTAATTGCAGCGGTTCATTCCCATTGAGGTTAAAACTAAAATACGATTTGATGTTATTGCCTTCTACTGCATTGAGTTTTTTTTGCAACAACAACGTATCGTTGATGGCGATGCCGTAGTTGGTGAAAGGCTGTTGAAATTGAATGTAGAAATATACCACTTGGTTACTGGCCCATGATTTGCTTCTGCGCATGCCTCTAATTTCTCGATCGTTTATAATTTCCAAAGACGAAGCCAACACTTGATCGCGGTGCGAAAGGTCGAGCAACACCTTTCCTTCTTTGCTGCCATCCGCAAATTTATATTGGTGCATACCGCTTCTAACAGCGGTGGTAAGTGATGCTTTGATTTGGTGTTTGTTCAACATTACTTCATAAAACCCCGGACTTGCTTTTTCGTTATCGTGAGAAAACCGTGATGCGTAGTCGCTATTTTTCCATTGTACATCGCCGGTGAAAGGCATGAGCAATACATCGCAGTAATCGGCAATACCGGTGCCGCTTAAATGGGTATGACTGAATCCATATATTTTACTATCTGAATAATGGTAACCGCTGCAGCCGTCCCAACCTTCGAGGCGAGTATCTGGGCTCAACTGCATCATGCCAAAAGGCATACTGGCACCGGGATAGGTATGCCCGTGCCCACCTGTACCGATAAACGGATTTACAAGGGCGCTGTAATTGCTGTTGGTTTGTGCATTTGTTTGTAGCGAGAGTAACAGGGCTAAAAAAAATGGTATTGGGTTTTTAAAAGCAAGCTTCATGCAAAAATGTTTATGGTGTAACAAACATAATAATATAAACATGACTGCTGAAATAAACTGTTTGCATATTTCATTCGCCTGGTATAATATTGGCAAATTTGTGTGATTAATAGACTTTTTTTGATGCCAAAATCTGCAGCCATCGATATTTCCAAAAAAGTCTTTTAAGTTAGGAAGCTCCGTGTCCGTTGTGTGATGTAGTAAGAAAATCAGACAAATTGTTGATGTTACCCTTCATATCCATCACCTTTCGTTTGATGGTTTCTTGAAGAAAATCTCTATTGCTTTCATCTTCTGATTCTAATAAATCGATGCATAATAAAATGGCAGTAAGTGGGTTCTTCATTTCATTAAGTGTGTATAAGACACCTATTTCCATAATGGATGATTGATGGACCATATTGAGACAGCATTTTTAAATTCGATTAAAAAAAACATTTGCAAGGTGCATTTATGCTAAGGCACCATGGGTTTTTCACGCCAGGATTTAAAAGCTGTTTATGCCAACCTTCGTTGTGCGCTCGTTTAAGCAGATTGATGTAGGCACTACCAGAATAGTTCTTCAAATATTGATAAGTGAGTAAGGGCGATTGAACACAAAATTATATAATAAAGCAGGGCCTTTGTTATACAATTCGTGCAAATGATTGTATAATTTTCGGGTGAAGGTTGTTCTAAAATACAAGTGAAAGATGCAACATATTTTATGTAATCTTTGTAACATGAATCAAACAAAAGACAACTACATAAAATTCATCCAATCCATTTTTGGATGGCTATTCCTTGCTGTGTTTTTCGTAGCATGCGAGTCCAAACATGATTTTGTGAAAGTAAAAGGCAGCAAGTTCTTTATTGGCGATAGCAGTTACCGTTACATTGGTACGAACTACTGGTATGCAGGCTTGCTCGGCAATACTGCAGAAGGGAAAAAAAGGTTACAACAGGAACTCGATTTTTTACAACAACAAGGTGTCATCAATGTAAGGGTAATGGCGGCTGTTGAAGGTGAAGGCCTCATCAATGGCGTACCAAGAGTACAACCTCCATTGCAAACCACTTCCAATGTATTTGACAGTTCCGTTTTATACGGACTCGATTACCTGCTTGTCGAATTGGGCAAACGCAACATGAAAGCCGTCTTATTCATCAGCAACAACTGGGAATGGTCGGGTGGATTTTTACAATACCTCAACTGGAACAATTTGCTACCAGATTCTATCATGCGAAGAAAATTAACCTGGGATGAAAACCGCGACTATGTAAGTAAATTTTATAGTTGCCAACCATGTACAGATGGGTACGAGGCACAATTAAAGTTATTGGTAGGCAGAACCAACAGCATCACTGGAAAAAAATATACAAATGATGAGGCCATCATGGCATGGGAGTTGGCCAATGAGCCAAGACCAATGAGGCCCAACGCCATTGAAGCTTATAAAACATGGATAAGCAACATGGCTACGCTCATAAAACAAATAGACAAAAATCATTTGGTTACCATTGGCACTGAGGGATTTATTGGTACAGAAACCATGGAAGTATACCAAGCCATTCATAACAACATTAACATCGATTACCTCACCATACACATCTGGCCAAAAAACTGGGGCTGGTTTAAAGCAGATTCAATTCAACCCTATTTTGATACAGTTTTAAACAACAGCAACCAGTACATACAAAAACATATAGACATAGCGATGTCCGTCAACAAACCATTGGTGATCGAAGAATTTGGTTTGCCTCGAGATGCACATGCGTTTACAGCAGGCAGCTCTGTTGCATGGAGAGATAAATATTACGCCAATATTTTTGGTGTCTGGAAACAACACAATAATAGTACAGGGGTAATTGCGGGCTGCAATTTTTGGGCATTTGGTGGCAACGCACGTCCAATTCCCAATCAGATTTTTTGGAAAAAAGGAGACGATTTTATGGGTGATCCTCCTATGGAAGAACAAGGATTAAACACCGTATTTGATTCAGATAGCAGCACCTGGCAGCTCATTAGAAGTTTTACAAAACCAAACAATTCATCTGCATCAAAGGAATAAGGATAACCGTTGTAATAGGCATTTGAAGGCTTATACGCATACTTATTACTCTTCTTCCTCCAAATCGTGCAAAGCCACTTGTAACTGGTTGTCTTTTACAAAATTGCACCAATGGCAATCTTCTTTGCCGCAACCTGTATAAAATTCTCTGGCTTGAACTTTCGTCCATACTTCAGTGATCTGTTGCTTCACCGTTTCGGTGTCTTGCGGATTGATAACAATTTTTTCTTTTCGGTATTGTTTCTTTTTGTCGGGTTCAATAAAATCGAATTCTGTGCTAATTACTTTCCAATCTTTTTGTTGGTAGTTATCAATCAATATTTTATAAAACACCGCCTGCCGCCAATAATCGCCACCATCGGGCAATTTATCGTGTGGCCCTTTCATTTTAGGCAGTGCTTTGTCTATATCTCCCGTTTTATAGTCCACTACATTTACTTCCTTTCCATTAAACTCCAGTTTATCTAGTTTGCCTTTTAATGGAACACCATTCACAATTACCCCACGTATGTTTCGCTCTACGGCTACTACTTTGTTCCATTGGTTAATGTATGTGTCGTAATAATTGCTGAGCACTTCTTCACCATATTCTAATCGTCGTGCGAAAGCTTCTCTGGTAAAATTTTCTCTGTGTTTGTTCAAATACCATTTAAACTGCTCTATTACATCAGCTTTACTTGGAAAATTTTCGTTTCCACTTTCCTTCATGGTCCTAAATAGTTTTTCCAATGCATGGTGAATAGCGCTTCCAAATTCAGTGGCTTCGTTTTTACCAGAAGGAATCCGTATGAGATTTTGGTAATAGAATCCCAATGGACATTTCAAATAGCTATTGAGTGCCGTTACGTTCATCACAAACTTTTCTAACAGCGGCGTAATAAAATCTTCTTCGGCTTGTGCAATCTCGGGCGCCTGCGGGGTAAATTGCAACAACTGGTACTCGAGCAACGACCCTTCATCTAGATTTATTTTTTGTACGTCTAACAGATGTTCTTCTGTTATTTCTGCAATAAACATCGAAGGCTCCATTTCCTTTCCATCATTTTTATACCGTGCATATGAAATCACGAGGTGTTGTTCGGCTCTTGTGAGCGCTACATAAAACAATCTGCGCAATTCCTCTTCTTCTGATGATGCTGGAAGCGACGAAAACATCGTATCTGGCAGTTTGTATCCGCCTCCGGGCTTGCGCTTTTTTTCCCAACCATTCGCATTTACCCCTGCAAAAAACACGTACTCAAATTCCAATCCCTTACTGCCGTGTGCGGTAAGTAAGTTCACCCCTTTGTCGCTCCCTGCTACCAATTGCATAGGTAAAGGCAGCTCTTCTTTTTCCATCAAATCGATGATGTCTACCAAACCCGATAATTGTAAAAATGGATTGCGACTGGTTTCATCTTTAATGAAATCGAAAAAAGCAGTGAGCATCTGCATCAACGAAATTTTTTCTGGATGCTGCATAATATAGGTGAGCACCGCACCTTTCTGAATTACATTTTCAAACAATTGTTGCAGGGTAACATTGGGTACATCACCAATGAGTGCTTCCAAAATGCCATTCATCTTTTTTAAACCAGGATGTATGCCCGTATCAAACAAGGTCTTGGCTGGTTCATTGGCCCGGTCATCGAGCATTCTTCTGATAGAGGTTTGTTTGCCGCTGTACCTTTCAGCGTTAACCGCCACCGTTAGTTTGGCAATTTCGATGGGCGGGATCGTATAAAAATCATAGTGCAATATTTCAAACAATGCTTCATCGCCACCATATGGCGTGTCGTGTTCGGCATAGAGATAGCGCAGCAAATTCAACAATTTTTTAATGAATGGTTGTTCTAGTAAATTGATGCTGCGTTTGCTATAAACGGGTATTCCCTTCAGGCGGAAATAATGCGCCAGCTCAGATCCGTATTTATTTTCTTTGTAGATGACGGCTATTTTACCGGGCGTTACACCTTCCTGCAAACGTTCGTAAATGCTATTGGTAATACCTGCCATTTCTTCGCGTATGCTGTTGTATTCTATCAGCAGCGGCGAGTGTTTAAGCTGGTTGATCTTTGTGTTGGATGCAACCAGCTCCTTGCTCAACCCTTCTATTTGTTTTACCAATCGCTCTTCATTTTTATTAATGAGCGTTTTGGAAATATCCAAAATGGGTTGAGTGCTTCTGTAATTGCTGGTGAGCACCACTGTTTTTAAAGTGTCGGCATAGGCACTGGCAAAGGCCAACATATTTTCTACATTGGCACCCTGAAAACGATAAATACTTTGGTCGTCGTCGCCCACCACAAATACATTGGGCACATCCCAATAATTTATCAGCAGTTGCACCAATCGGTTTTGTGTACCACTGGTATCCTGAAACTCATCAACCAGTATGTACTGAAATTTTTCCTGGTAGTCTGATAGCACGGCATTGTTTTCTTCAAACACTCGAATCACCCAGTTGATCATATCGTCGAAATCGTAACGATTGCGCTCCCGCATCAACTGCTGGTAGTGTTCAAATTCGGACACCGCTGCTTTCAGTTTTTCTACCCGTTCGGTTTCCTCTTTTATTTTGTCTTCCTTTAAATCACCTGCATTAAACTGTTTGTATTTTCTTTTGTAAACAAACTCATCCCGTGTGGGAAGGGTAGCAATGTATTCATCAATTTTTTGTAAAATATACGCTGGCGTCCACCCTTCTCTTTTCATAGAAGAAAACAGATTGCGCAGGTTGCTGATTTCAAAATACACATCGCCGCGGTACCTTTTGAGTGGGTGGTTTTTCGGAAATTGGTCAATCAGTTGTTTGAACAGCTGGATGCTTTCTAATTCGGAAATGGCATCCAAAGAACTTTTTTCGAACAGCGATAAATTATCTTGAATCACATCGTTGCAAAATGCATGGAAGGTGTAAATATTTACTTTGTATGCATCTGCACCAATAAACTGTTGTAATCTTCTACGCATAGCGATGGCGCCAGCATCCGTGTAGGTAAGGCACAAAATATTTTCTGGCAAGGCATCGGTATCCAATAAAATTTTGCCTATTCTGGCTGCCAATATCTGCGTTTTGCCTGTGCCTGGGCCTGCAATCACCATTACCGGACCCTCAATCGTATCTACTGCAATTTTTTGCTGCGTGTTTAGTTGTTCGTAAGTGGTCGTAAATTTTTGTAATAGATTTTGTTTATATGATTGCATGGAAGCTGTTTGTATGGGAAAGGGAGTAACTGTTCAAAAAACAGTTATTGTTTTTACAAACTTACCAATTAGTTGGCATTTCGGTTGCAGAGAGAGGTCATATCATTGAGCATTGTTAACCTGTTGTGGTAAAGGTATAAGAATGTGAATTCCAGCTTGATGAAATCAAATGAACCAAGCGGGGCTTAATCTTAAACAAAACAGCACCATTGCTGTTATACAACTAAAATCAGATCATGAGTAAAGTATATAGTATAAAAACGGTGCAGGTATTGCCTATTTCGTTGGAAAAAGCATGGGATTTTTTCAGCAGCCCTGCCAACCTCGCAGAAATTACGCCGAAAAACTTAGGGTTCAACATCATATCTAAGCATCATGGAGAAAAAATGTATGCCGGTCAAATTATTGAATACAAAGTGAGTCCAGTGTTAGGTATTCCGCTGTATTGGATGACGGAGATCACCCATGTAGAGCAGCATAAATTTTTTGTCGATGAACAACGTTTTGGCCCTTACAGCATGTGGCACCACCAACATCATTTTAAAGAGGTGCCGGGTGGAGTGGAGATGACGGATATTGTGCATTACAAATTGCCCTTCTGGTTTTTGGGCGATATCGCCAACAGCGTTTTTGTAAAAAAGCAACTGAACGACATTTTCGATTATCGTTTTAAAGCTGTGGAGAAAATTTTCTAAAAGAAATTAACTTCTATAAAACAAAAGCGGCCGTCTGTGGAGATGGCCGCTTTTTTGATGCTGTATCAATAGGTTGTATTTATCCCGGCATGCGGGTAATGTATTTTTCAATTTGTTTGATCTGGTCTACGATCTGAGGGGTGGTAGCCTTGAAACTTTTTGCTTTGTTGAAATATTGTTTGGCAGCACGAAACTCTCTTTTGTTCATCATAATAGAACACAATTGAAGATAAGCCGCGGCATTGTTTTCGTTATCGGGCAATCCTGCGCGAATGGCTTGGCGAATGTAAGACTCGCCTTCTTTCATATTGCCTTTTTGCATGGCCAACATACCGAGTTGTAATTTATTGGGCCCTTCTGCTTGTTTGGTCAATGCACCACCGCCCAATGACAAGCTTTTTTTCATGTGCATTTCTGCTTCATCAAAGTTAGAATCCACCATGGCCAAGTTACCTTTAAGGGTATAGTAAACAGAGCGCATGGGTTTGATAAGCAAGCCGGGGAAAGCAATACCATCTACAATTTTTTTGGCGCCTTCCATATCACCTTCTTCCATATACGACTGAATAAGGCGCATGGGGCCAAACAGAAAATGACCCACAACCAACACAGCACCCAATAGGTATAATATAAAAGAAGGCCAGAAACTGGTTTGGTAGTTAACAAAAACTGCGATGGCCAATAAGCCGAGGCCCATCCATAATCTATACTTAATAATGGTATTCATCCACTTCATAACAACAAAAATTAGGGCGTAAAGATAACACAAGCAGCATCGCTGGCAAAGTAGAATGTTGCCGCTACCTACTCAGCATTAAAATCTAAATATTATAGCAATAAATGGTATAAAAACTTACTTTTGCCATCCCAAAACGGCTTTTGTAGTTAAGCCGAAGCGGAAGGTCCCGTAGTTCAATGGATAGAATAGAAGTTTCCTAAACTTTAGATCCAAGTTCGATTCTTGGCGGGACCACTATTAAACAATACAATAGCTTTTACTTCCGCTGTTAGAATTAGGTATACTAAGCCTGCAGACGAACTTGAACAATGTTGAAAAGAAAAAATCCACAACAAGCACACGCCTTTGATACTGTTCTCACCAAAAAAATCAACCATAAAAGTAAAACCGTCTTGTTCTCTTTAAAAAGGGCCGTATCAGAAAAATGATACGGCTCTTTGCACTTTTTAAACTATTTATTATTCCAACACCGGTCTCAACCACCTCGTCATTTCTTCCAAGGTTTCTTCTTTACGGTTGGTATAATCTGTTAACTGGTCTTTTTCAATTTTTCCTACACCAAAATACTTGCTTTCTGGATGAGCAAAATACCATCCACAAACAGAGGACGCAGGATACATGGCCAACGATTCTGTAAGATGAATGCCAGTAGCTTCTTCACCACCCAATAATTCAAAGAGTTTGTATTTTTCGGTATGATCGGGGCAGGCTGGATAACCCGGTGCAGGCCTGATACCCATGTATTC
>Ga0247722_10001919_pt1 | contig 11106 bp, 8 predicted proteins | sample MSEWelMarce3H_FC_FD_189094 | JGI IMG/M metagenome (GOLD analysis project Ga0247722, IMG submission 189094) | Subsurface sediment microbial communities from gas well in West Virginia, United States - MSEEL Well Study Marcellus 3H_FC | ecosystem: Environmental > Terrestrial > Deep subsurface >...
GCCAACACAGGGGCACAAGCTCGTTTGGTTGCAAGTACGTACGGTAAAATAAGTGCACCTCAAATTGCAGAGGTGATAAATGCTGAAGATGTTCATTTTCCTAGAACAGCTTTAGTTTGTTTAGAAAACACCAGTAACCGTGGTGGTGGAAGTATTTATACATTGGCCGAAATGAATGAAGTTGCCAATTTATGTAAACAACATAAATTGCCTTTGCACCTTGATGGGGCGCGTATTTATAATGCCTTAGCAGAGGGGGACTACACGTCAAAACATTTAGGCAATATTTTTAATAGCATTTCTGTTTGTTTAAGTAAGGGCCTTGGTGCTCCAGTAGGTTCTGTATTGCTGGGTAGTAAAGAGATGATTCATGAAGCAAAACGTGTACGCAAATTAATGGGTGGCGGCATGCGTCAGGCCGGATATTTGGCGGCAGCGGGTATATATGCGCTTAAGCACCATGTTGCAGGTTTAAAGCAAGATCACCAGCATGCCAAACAAGTTGCCGATGTGTTGTGCAATAATAATTTAGTGGTAAGCATGATGCCCGTGGTTACCAATATCATCATATTTAAATTGAAAGATGCCAATACAGCCGATGCGTTGCAGCAACAGCTAAAACAACAACACATATTGGCCAATAAAGTATCTGCAACAGAGTTGCGTTTTGTTTTTCATTTAGATGTAACGCCTACTATGGTAAATACACTATGCAGTGTAATGGAAACATTTAAAGGGTAAGTAAATATCATTTAGGGGCTAATGCAGCGTAGGTTATTCCTCTATTTAATTTTTTAAAATAGTACCATATGTGTTATGCTACTTCTGCTGTTTTAAAGGCATCAATGGTTAAAAAAGAGTTTGATGCTGCTTTTTTACAAACTGATTTTGAAGATAAAATTGTTGCGCAAAACAATGATGAGGAATTGCGCATGTATCATATCAATGGGTTTACTTTTGGCAAAATTCCTGTTATAACCAACCACCAACCACATTTGGTGCAAGGTTATCATTGGGGGTTAATACCTACGTGGGTAAAAGATGAACAAAGTGCGAATGACCTGCGCAAGATGACATTAAATGCAAAGTCAGAAACCATTTTTGAAAAGCCTTCATTTAGAGATGCAGCCAAAACAAATCATTGTGTAGTTTTAGTTTCTGGTTTTTATGAATGGAAAACTGTTGGTAAAGAAAAAATACCGCATTACATCTATTGTCCTGATATGCCAATAATGCCATTAGCAGGCTTGTATTCAACATGGAAAAATCCATCAACACAAACCTCCATAAATACAGTAACTATACTTACCACCGAGGCAAACGAGCTAATGGCAGAAATACACAATGCCCAAAAACGCATGCCTGTTATATTGCCAAAATCCAATATTGCTAAGTGGCTTGATACCGAATACACGAAGCAAGATTTATTACTACCATTTGATGCCAATGCCATGCGAGCACACGAAATAAGTAAACTAATTACAGCGCGCAACCAAAATACCAATGTGCCTGAAGTATTGATGCCTTCGAAAAATTCCCTTTTTTGAAATGATAAAGGTATTACCCTGCGCCCTATTCAATAACCCCGAAATGTAATTTTGTTTAGTTCTTATCAATTAATTTTTTCAAGCTTAAAACAAGTTAATGCGCTATAGTAAATGTATTGAACAATGCGATAGCATAAGTTTGGTTTGATGCGCATAAAAAAATACGTTTGAGGCTTAAAGCAAGTCTCAAATACTTCAATTCAGCAATGCTTTAGCATTTATTAAACAGCAATAAATATTTAGCAATAGTAATTTATTGATGTGCCCATTTATCATTTGAAATAGTGATTTAAAGTAACCTCATTTTGTTTTTATAAGCCTGATTTCTAGTTAAGGCAAAACACCAACCCAGTAATTGCTAAAATAATTAGCACAAACCTGTTTGTTATTTGCTAATTTTGTTGGCATATATGGCAGTGCTTAAATTATACGATACAATTACGCTTGATATTTATTCTGCCCTATCTGAATCGGTGCTAGAGTTACCGTTTATAGAGGGCGGTATTAGTGCAGGTTTTCCTTCGCCTGCGCTGGATTTTATTGATTTAAAAATAGACCTCAACAAACATGTGGTTAAACATCCATCTTCTACCTTTTATGGTAGGGTAAAGGGCGTTTCTATGATAGATGCAGGAATACATGATGGTGATTTATTGGTAATTGATAAAAGTTTAGAACCCAAACACGGCAAAATAGGCGTGTGTTACATTGATGGAGAGTTTACAGTAAAACGTATCTTTATTAAAAATGGTGAGCTTTGGTTAATGCCTGCAAATTCTGCTTACGAGCCTATTCGCATTACTCCAGAAAATGAATTATTGGTATGGGGTATTGTTACCCACGTAATAAAAGCCTTTTAACATGTTTGCATTAGCTGATTGTAATAACTTTTATGCTTCATGCGAACGTGTTTTTCGTCCTGATTTAATTGGTAAACCTGTGGTTGTTTTATCAAACAACGATGGTTGTGTAATAGCACGTAGTAACGAGGCCAAAGTATTGGGAATACCAATGGGTGCGCCCGCATTTGACTTTGAGGCGCTGTTTATTAAGCACCAGGTGCAGGTGTTTTCGGCAAATTTTGCTTTGTATGGCGACATGAGTAACCGTGTAATGGATATTTTGGGTGAATACACACCTGAAATGGAAATTTACAGCATTGATGAAGCCTTTTTAAAGTTGCAAGGATTTAAGTATGTAGATTTACATGCCTATGGGTTAAACATGCAGAAGCGTGTTACCAAAAGTACGGGTATACCTATAAGTGTTGGCATTGCACCAACAAAGTCGTTGGCTAAAATTGCCAATAAAATAGCGAAGAAATTTGCGCAACAAACACGCAGTGTACACATTATAAACAGCGATGAAGTGCGCATTAAAGCACTTAAATGGACAAAAGTTGAGGATGTTTGGGGTATAGGAAGGCAACATGCCAAACGGTTGTGTGCACTTGGCGTAAATAATGCGTTTGATTTTGCGCAAATGGACAAAGATTGGGTTCAAAAATACATGTCAATAGTTGGGTTGCGCCTGCACCAAGATCTAAATGGGATACCAACTTTAGATTTAGAGGAAGTACAACCCAAAAAGAACATTGCCACCACACGTTCATTTGATAAAAACTTTACCACACTTGATGAGCTAAAGGAACGTGTAACCACCTTTGCCGTGAGTTGTGCCGAAAAGTTACGGAAGCAGGGGAGTTGTTGTAACTCGCTTTCTGTTTTTGTGCATACCAACAGGTTTCGCAATGATTTGCCTCAATATGCGCGCAGCATTGTTGTACAATTACCCTTTGCCAGCAACTCAAACTACGAATTGGTAAAGTATGCAAACATTGCCCTAGAACGTATTTACAAACTAGGTTATCACTACAAAAAAGCGGGCGTAATTGTATTGGACTTTACTCCAGAAGATGCCACGCAGTTAACCATGTTTGGAAACGGCAACCCCAATCATACGGCTATTATGCAAACAATAGACAAACTGAATGCCTTGTATGGCCGACAAAAGATTAAGCTCGCCTCGCAAGATTTAAAGCGCATGTGGGTTATGAAACAAGAGAAACTATCACCACGATACACCACTAATTTAAAGGATATTATTACCGTGAAATGTTAAAATAATGGTTGGTTATTGATGTACATTTTTATTGAATAAGAAACTAAATAGGGAAGATTTACTGGCCTAGGGGTTCCGAAATTTTGGAAGAAGTAAACAACCAAGGCTTAGGCAGCTTTTGCATTGGGGCGCATAGTGTGCAAAGCCCTACCATAAAGCCACTACCAAGGTTAATGCGTTGGGTGGGATTTATGGTAAGCTCCAAGAATGCTTATAATAAAAAATGAGGCCGTGATGAACTCACAGCCTCATTTATGCTTTTACTAATTGTATGGTAATTTAGTATGAATAAAAGGAATAAAAGCCTCTACTACCATTGGCATAAATGCCTTCAATTAATAATTGACCTTTGCCGTTTTCCAAGTCTTTTATTAAATCTTCGGCTTTGGTGTATGTTTTTTTATTAAACGAGGTAATGATAAAATCTTCAGGAATGCCCATGTTTCTGATTCTACCATTTTTTATGTTACTAATTTTTATACCCGATGGTATGCGGTATTTATCGGCCTCTACTTTTGATATTAGGGTGAAATCAGCACCTAGAACAGTTGAGCTAACGCTTTGTTTACGCGTAATTTCCGTATTGCCTTCCCGGTTAATTAATTTCACATACATATCTAAGCTTTTGCCATCTCTAAGCAAGGTAATTTTAACCCTATCACCTGGTCGGTAGTAACTAACTTGCTCATCAAAAAAGGCCTTACTTTCAATTTCACGCTCGTTAACTTTTACAATCACATCACCATTTTTAATGCCTGCATTTTCGCTTGGGCCACTTGGCAAAACGTATTGCACATATACACCAAGGTTGTTGTTGATGTTTAATTTTTCGGCAAGCGGAGCATCAATATCAATAATATCCATGCCTGTAAATCCACGTTGTACCTCCTTGTACTCTATTAAATCACGCACAATTTTTTGTACCAGGTTTGATGGAATGGCAAACCCATAACCACTGTATGCGCCAGTATTTGAAGCTATTGCGGTATTGATGCCAACCAATTCGCCATTGGTATTTACCAATGCTCCTCCGCTATTACCTGGATTAATAGCGGCATCTGTTTGTATAAAACTTTCAATAGGAAAACGGTTGTTTACCACATTAATGTTTCGGCCTTTAGCACTTACAATACCTGCAGTTACGGTACTGGTTAAATTAAAAGGATTACCAACGGCCAATACCCATTGGCCAATTTTCACATCATCGCTATTGCCAAAAGGTATGTGCTGTAATCCTTTGCCTTCAATTTTTAATAAAGCTAAATCGGTAGAACCATCTGTGCCAACAACTTTGGCTTTATAACTGTGCTTGTTGTTATTGGTAATTACTTCAATTACATCAGCATCTTTTACCACATGCAGGTTGGTAACTATATAGCCATCAGCACTAATAATTACTCCACTTCCCGAACTGGTAACCGGGCCACGTCTGCCAAAAAAATCCCAAGCCGACCAAAAATCATAATATGGATCGGAGGCTTGTTGGTTGCTGATGGTTTTAATAAAAACTACAGTTGGGGTTGTAATAGCAGATGCTTTAATCATGTCATCGCTACTTGCTACTTGTATGCCTTTATTATCTACATTATTATAAATGTCTTGTGTTTGGTTGTTTGAAACTCCTTGAGTTAAAACAACCCTATTTGGCAATAAAAAATAAAAACTTGCGGCACCCGCCAAACCACTAGCAAATCCTAGCGCAATTAAACTCAGTTTTGTTCTCATTTACAGTCTATTTTTTTACAAAATTATACATTAGCACATCAAAAAATCAAACGGAAATGATTATTTTTTGGTATAAACAATGTTTGCTTTTAACACCAAATAATGAAGTGTTTGGTTTGGTGTATTCGTAATCAAACTGATTTGTTTTTCCACTTTCCCAATGTCGTAGTTGGTGCTATACACCACTGTAATGGTTGTTTTCTTGCCTTTTTTTATGGGTTTGCTGTAATCGAAATCGGTTGTGGTGCAGCCGCAAGTACTAAATATTTTGCGCACATACAAAGGGCTCTTGCCTCGGTTGGTAATGGTAAAATTAACCGTGTGGGTTGATTGGGTATTTACTTGGCCTAAGTCAACCACAGGTGTTATAGCTTCAAAAATTGGAGGATGTGCTTTTTCTTTTTCACCAAGGTTATCAAAATCTTCAATAATATTAGCACGTATCAAAAACTTCTTTTTGGGTTCTAGGCTATCATCCGTATGCACAATCACTTCATCTAGCTTTTTCCCGTAATCATTGGCTTCTTTAGCTCTGTACTTAAATTTAATTCCTAGTCCTGAATTTGGCAAAATGTAATCTACATCTTTGGTTACACTCATGTATGATGGTGTTTTAATGCCTAATATTTTAATTGTTTTTGGGGTAGGGTTATATATTACCCTGAAAGCAGAATCTGTTGCATAATTAAAAATGGCAGGGAACATAACTTCATAAGAATCAAAAAGGGTATTGCCCTGTTTTGATGGATATGTTTTAGTTACCCTTGCGTTAACATCATCAACAAAAATGCTAAATTTTAAATAATACACATTGGGCTCACCATCTGTAAACACCGTTATGGTTTTGGTTTGGGTACCGCTTAATTCTTTAGGGTAAAAATATATTTCAATTTCACCTGTTTGGTTAAAGGCAATTGGTTTATTATCCCATTTAGGTTTAGAGCAACTGCAATCAGGCTTTATGTTTGTAATGGTGGTTTTTCCCTTTCCAATATTTCGGTATTTGTAAACCACTTTAATGGGTTCTTCTTTATCTTGAATGGAGCCTAGGCTTATAAATGTGCGTTCGAAAAATAATGCACCCTTTTCTGTTATGGCTTTGGGTTTAGTTTGGTTGATGTTGTTTTTTTGTGCAATGGTTACTTGTGTGCTCAATACAAGTAAAAGGGCTGCAATGATGGGGTATGATAGTATTTTATTCATGATAGGTGTAATTAAGTTTTATAGGTTTAAGGCTACTTGTATATTGACGTAAAAATTAAGGTTTGAGTTGCATGGTAAACATATCTGCATCGGCAGTTACTGGAAAGTCTATTAGGTATTGATTTATTATTTCTTTATTTATAACATGAATGGCGGTGTCTTCTGTCATTGCTTTTTGGTAAACAATATTTCCTAACGGATCTATCAAACTGGAGTTACCACTGTGGTTAACTTGGTTTCCATCTTCACCTACTCGGTTAACCGCCACAACATAACATTGGTTTTCAATGGCCCTAGCTTGTAACAAAATTTTCCAGTGCTCTGCTCTTCTTTCGGGCCAGTTGGCCACAATAAATAGGGCATCGTAATCACACGCTGCAGTTCTTCTTGCCCATACCGGAAAACGTAAATCGTAACAAACCAATAACCTAATGGCAAAACCTTTATATTGAACGATTACCAACTCATCGCCCGCCTTGTAGTGGTTATGTTCTTTGCCAATACTAAACAAGTGGTGTTTGTTGTATGCATGGTATGTGCCATTTGGATTCATCCAAATAAACCTGTTGTAAACATCATTGTGTTTGGTGTTCATCATTACGCTGCCACAAATTGCCGTATTGTATTGCTGTGCCATGTGTTGCATCCATTGCATGGTTATACCATCAGGCTTTTCGGCTAAACGGGTATTCATGCTAAAGCCTGTTGTAAAAGTTTCTGGTAGTACGATTACATCAACGGGTTGGTTAATGGCTGCAATTTTTTGGGTAAACATTTCCAAATTAGCAGTTGGATTTTCCCAATGCAGGTTAGCTTGTATGGTAGCAACAATTAGCTCGCTCATATTTTGTGTAATTTTTCAGCCGCTTTTTCAAGGGTTTGGTTCTGTTTGGCAAAACAAAAACGAAGCACGTGGTTGTCAATGTTTTTATGATAAAAAACGGATGTTGGTACAGAAGCAATTTTATATTCCTTGGTTAAACGAATGGCATAGTCAGTATCTTTTTCTTTTGTTATTTTACTGTAATCTAACAACTGAAAATAAGAACCTAAACATGGCATTAACTTAAACTTGCTGCCTTTTACCAATTGCTGAAAATAATCTCTTTTCTCCTGATAAAAAGCAGACAACTGCAAGTAAGCGTCCTTGTCATCCAAATAATCCGCAATGGCGTATTGCACGGGTGTATTTGCACTGAAGCACATAAACTGATGTACTTTTCTAAACTCAGTAGTTAGGTTACTAGGTGCTAACACATAACCCATTTTCCATCCTGTGGTGTGAAAGGTTTTACCAAAAGAGGATACAATGATACTACGTTCTGCCAATTTAGGATAACGTGCTACACTTTGGTGTTCAACGCCATCAAAAATAATGTGTTCGTATACTTCATCACTTAAAACAATGATCTCAGAATTTTTAACGATCTTCTCTAAGCGCTGCATATCCTGAGCGCCAAGGGTTGTTCCCGTTGGGTTGTGAGGCGTATTAATGATAATCATTTTGGTTTTGTAGGTCACTAATTTTTTAACCTCATCCCAATCAATTTTATAAGTAGGGTATTTTAACTCAGCAAAAACTGCACGACCGCCATTAACATGTATGGCAGGTAAGTAGCTATCATAGCAAGGTTCAATAATAATAACCTCATCACCTTCGCCAATAAAGGCACTGATGGCCGCGTAAATTGCATGTGTACCACCGGGTGTAACCGTAATTTCTGTTTCGGGATGGTATGTTGCGCTATACAGCGCTTGCGTTTTTTCAGCTATTTTTTCGCGTAAACTCATTACTCCCGGCATGGGTGCATATTGGTTAAAACCAGCTCTCATGTAATGGTTTACCAACTCAACTAACTTAGGGCTGCACTCAAAATCAGGAAAACCTTGTGCTAAATTAATAGCATGATGTTCTGTGGCTAACGCACTCATCACAGTAAAAAATGGTAGTACCTGTTTTTGGGAGTTTTGATTTGATGGATCCGGGAAACTGCATAATCTTTCGCTATCAATTAAAGTTCTAAAATACTTGTAATTATTAAAGATTTACAAGTTTAGGCTCAAAAAAATATAAACCTTAAATAAATATCTTGTAGCTGTGCATTTTATAGTTTAGGGTTGGTCTTATTCTGCTATATTTGCGCCACTAAAATGATAGCATTAACAGATATTGGATTTGAATTTGGCGGACGCTTTTTATACCGCAACGCAAATTGGCACATTAAACCAAACGAACGTATTGGATTGATTGGGATGAACGGAACAGGTAAATCTACCTTGTTACGTGTAATAAATGGTGAGTACCAACTAACAGAAGGGAATATTTCTAAGCCTCGCGATTTGACCATAGGGTTTTTAAACCAAGATCAATTAAGTTTCGAAACAGAGGCTTCTATTTTACAAGTTGCAATGAGCGCTTTTCAACGCCAACTCGATTTAGAGATTGAAATTGAAAAGATACTTAAGGTAATGGAAACCGATTACAGCGATGAGGTTTTAAATAAATTAAGTTATTTACAAACGGAGTTTGATGCATTGGATGGATACAGTATTCACCATAAATGCGAAAAGGTGTTGGAAGGGCTTGGTTTTACTACCGCTCAACTACAACAACCGTATAAAAAGTTTTCGGGAGGTTGGCGTATGCGTGTGATGTTGGCCAAGTTATTACTACAAAATCCCAACTTATTAATGCTGGATGAGCCTACCAATCACTTGGATTTACCTACAATTGAATGGTTAGAAAACTATTTGAGGGATTACAACGGAACCGTAATTGTTGTATCTCACGATAGGGAGTTTTTGGATAAAATGGTTACCAAAATTGTAGAGGTAAGCATGCAAAAAATTAACGAATACAGTGGTAATTACAGTTATTATTTAGAATCGAAGGCGGGGCGAATGGATTTACAACAACGCCAATTCGATAACCAACAGCAGTACATTAAACAACAAGAACAGTTTATTAATCGCTTTAAAGCCAAGGCAAGTAAAGCCACTGCCGCTCAAAGTAGGGTAAAATTGTTAGAGAAATTAGATAGGATAGAAGCCCCTGAAGATGATAATGCCGAGATTAATATTGATTTCCGTATTAGTATACAATCGGGTAAGGTGGTAAGTGAAATTAAAAACGTATCAAAAGCCTTTCCTGATATTGAAATTCTTAAAGATGCACGTGGAGAGATTGTTAGAGGAGATAAAATAGCACTAATTGGAGCCAACGGAAAAGGAAAGTCAACGTTACTTCGTTTAATAGCTGGTACAGACACTTATGATGGTGAAATATCTACAGGACATAATGTAATTGAAGCCTTTTATGCCCAGCATCAGCTTGAGTCGTTAAATGTTGAAAACGAGATTATAGATGAAATGCGCCAATATGCTGTTGATAGAAGTGAAACAGATTTACGTACCATTTTAGGTTGCTTTTTGTTTACCAACGATGAGGTATTTAAAAAGATAAAAGTGTTAAGTGGGGGAGAAAAGGCGCGTGTCGCACTTGCGCGTACGCTATTGGCAGAGGCTAACTTCATGTTATTGGATGAGCCTACCAATCACTTGGACATGCGATCTATAAATATCCTAATTCAGGCGTTGAAACAATACGAAGGTACCTTCGTTGTTGTATCTCACGATAGGTTTTTTGTGTCTCAAATTGCCAATAAAATATGGTGGCTTGAAGATGGTGAAATAAAAGAGTACTTGGGTACTTATGATGAGTATGAATACTGGCGCCAAAAACAAGAGGATATAAAAAAACTACAAGATGCCCAGCAGAAAAAATTAGTTGCCGATACCCCAAAACCTAAAAAAGATGTGGAGAAAAACAACAACAAACCATCGGGCAATCAATTACAAAAGCTACAAAAAGAATTTGCTGATATAGAGAAAAGTATTGCAGGCTTAAAAGTTAAACTTACAGATACCGAACAGCATTTTTTGGATACCACTTTGATGCAAAATACCCAAAAAGCCCAAGAGCTTAATGCGGGTTACGAACTGCTTAAAAAAGAGCTGAAGCAATTGGAAGCAAATTACGAAAAGCTATTTGAAGCCATTATGGAATTGGAACAAAACGGTTAACTATGATTAAAAAAATTGTCTTTGTTATTGCGGCTATTTACTCCACTTTGCTAAGTGCCGAAGAATTGCGTTATGAGAATCAAATTTTTGATGCTCGTGTTAAAACAGTTTTATTGACAAAGGCAGGCACAGATGACCGATATCCAATTATTGCCTTAAACTCCAACGATCAATTGGAGCTGAGTTTTGATATACTAGGCAATAAGAATGATTATTTTCAGTATACATTAATTCATTGCGATGCAAATTGGAATCCCACATCGCTTAGCCAAAACGAGTATTTAAGGGGTTTAACCTTTGACAATGTTACTGATTTTAAATACTCAACCAACACCTACGTAAAGTATGTGCACTACAATTTGCTGCTGCCTAATGAAAACATGAAACCCATTTTTGCGGGTAACTATTTAATAAAAGTATACCGCAA
>Ga0247722_10001920_pt1 | contig 11104 bp, 13 predicted proteins | sample MSEWelMarce3H_FC_FD_189094 | JGI IMG/M metagenome (GOLD analysis project Ga0247722, IMG submission 189094) | Subsurface sediment microbial communities from gas well in West Virginia, United States - MSEEL Well Study Marcellus 3H_FC | ecosystem: Environmental > Terrestrial > Deep subsurface >...
CCCCCGTCGCCTCTCTCTCTCTCTCTCTCCCCCTCTCTCTCTCTCTCTCTCTCTCTCTCTCTCTGTTCTTCTCTCACACACACACACACACACACACACACACACCCTTACTCTTCCATTAGACAAACTCACTCCAGGTGGACAAGCAAGACAGAACGATTCTTTCTCTTCTGTCTCTCTGTATGACTATCAGTCTGTCTGTATGTGTCTCTCTCTTTGTTTCTCTCTATTTCTGACTCAGTCTCTCTCTGTCTTTTTCTGTCTCTCTCAAACTCTCTCTTCTCATTGTTTATTTTTGTTAATAAACAAACAAATCTTTCCTATCTTTAGCAACAGCAACAACAACCAATGACGTCATCGGCCTCCTCATCAGTATCTCTCTCTTTGTCTTTCTCTCTCTCTCTCTCTCTCTCTCTCTCTCTCTCTCTCTCTCTCTCTCTCTCTCTCATTCTTTATTGTTAATAAACAAACCTCGCTTTTCCTCAGCAGCAACATCCAATGACCTCATCGGCCTCCTCATCAGTATCTTCCTGTTTGTCTTTTTGTCTATCTCTGTCTATCTCTGTCTATCTCTGTCTCTCTCTTTCCCTCTCCCTCTCTCTCTTGTTACGTTCATGTAATAACAAAATCTAACCAAATTCTTCCTATCTTTTCCATAGCAACAGCAACAACAACCAATGACATCATCAGCCTCCTCATCAGTATCGTCCTCAACGTCGTCAGTCAAGTCAGCGACGCCGAGCGGCAACATCGTCAAGAAGGAAATTATTATTCCATCGAAAACTGTCGAAGACGCAAAAACAGTTGGGAGGGGTCCGGAATCTGCCAAACAGCACGTCCTACCGACAACTGCTGCTGCCAAAGTCGTTCAACCTCCTGTGAGGTCCCAGTCGGCCTCGTCTCTGTCTCAAACGGTCAAAGCGTCTTCGCCGATTCGGAAGATCGAAAAGTCGAGTTCGGCCGCGGCTCCGAAACCTCCGGCCTCGGAAAAGGACCTCGAGTCGCTTCTGGACTTCATTGAGGGTAATACAATAAATACATAGAGTTACTTTAAAGACGAGTGTGAGATGTGTAAGACGAGTTAGACTAGTAAGATGAATAAGACTAGTAAGACAAGCTCAAAAGGTCTAATTCAGCCGCGGCTCCGAAACCTCCGGCCTCGGAAAAGGACCTCGAGTCGCTTTTGGACTTCATAGAAGGTAATAGATACAAAGAGTCACTTCAAAGACGAGTAAGACAAGTAAGACGAGTAAGACAAGAAAGGGGAGTAAGGCAAGTTAGACAAGTAAGACAAGTTAGATGAGTAAGACAAGTAAGACATGTAAGACTATCAAGATAAGCTCAAAAGGTCTAATTCAGCCGCCGCTCCGAAACCTCCGGCCTCGGAAAAAGACCTCGAGTCCCTTTTGGACTTCATTGAAGGTAATAGACACAACGAGTCACTTCAAAGACGAGTAAGACGAGTAAGACGAGTAAGACAAGTAAGACATGTAAGACTATCAAGACAAGCTCAAAAGGTCTAATTCAGCCGCTTTTGGACTTCATTGAAGGTAATATAGACAACGAGTCACTTCAAAGGCAAGTTAGACGAGTAAGACAAGTTAGACGAGTAAGACAAGTAAGACATGTAAGACTATCAAGACAAGCTCAAAAGGTCTAATTCAGCCGCGGCTCCAAAACCTCCGGCCTCGGAAAAAGACCTCGAGTCGCTTCAAAGACGAGTAAGACAAGTTAGACGAGTAAGACAAGATAGAGGAGTAAGACAAGTTAGACGAGTAAGAAAAGTTAGACTAGTAAGACAATACCAAAAGGTTTAGTTCCGTATATCGTATAACTGTGCTAACCTAATCTTTTTACAGGAAATGTTGCAAGCCCAATGACAAGAGGAAAGCAAAGAAAGAACGTCAAGACGAGTGAGACTAGTCTTACTTGTCTTACTAGTCTTGAAACCTAACCTAACCTAATTTCTGTTTTTACAGGAAATGCTGCGAGCGCCAATGACAAGAAGAAAGCAAAGAAGGAACGCCAAAAGCAGCAACGCTTGGAAGAGATCAGAGCCAAAGAGTTGGAAGAAAAGAGGAGGAGAGAGGCGGAGGAGAGGGAGAGGAAGAGGAGGGAGGAGGAAGAGAGGTTGAGAGAGGAGTTGGAGAGGCAGACCTTGAAGAAGCAGAAGAAGAAGGCTGCTCAGAGGGCCAAGAAGGCTGCCGCTAAAGGTTTTTATTTCTTACTTTATTCATTAGGTTAGGATAGGTTAGGTAGGTAAAGCTAGGTCTCATTTTCACTTAAGACAACATCTAAGATCAACTAGTCTAGTACTTAAATTGTTGTTACAGTGGGCGCCGCTTAATGGGATCACTTTGGGACCTAGAGAAACTGATTCGATTAACCGAATGATACCATTAACCAACACTCACATTGCTTTTCCCAGTACAAACAGGCCTTGGATTCCTAAGAAAAATTTAACCCATTAACCGAGTGATCCTATTAACCGTGATCCCAGTATGCGGACTCCACTGTATTTAAAAATGTTCATGATTGACAGTATTTTAATACAGTAGTAGCTGGATTTGTAAGGATTTGTGACTTGCAAGTCTGGATTTGTAAGGATTCGTTTTGTGCTAAAGTACTAAAGATTCGCGAGGATTCGTTGGATTTGTGAAAACAGGTCAAATCTTTGAAAATCGTGATTACGAATCGAATCCACGAACTGAATCTTTTCAAAACATTAAGGATTTGGATTTGCAAACTTTTTTGGAGTCAGGATTCGTGATCACAATACAAAACAAATCAGACATGATTCCTGATAGAACCTTCCATCAAAGACATCTAAGACTTTTTTTATCTTCATCAGGTCTCACTCTGGAAGAATTTGATCTGGAAGAAGAGAAGGAGACTGAGTCTGCCATTCCGGCTGTGACCATCGAAGATCTGAGAGCAAGGCAGATGAGAGAGCTTCGCGAGCTTCAGGTGTGTTTTTTAATGACTCTCTCTCTCTCTCTCTCTCTCTCTCTCTATCTCCCTGTCCCTCTGTCTCTCCCTCCCTCTCCCCATCTCTATTCCTCTCTCTCCCCTTCTTTCTCCCTCTCTAGCTCCCTCTCTCGCTCCCTCTCTCTCATCTCAATTTATCAAATTATTAAAACTACCTGTCTATGTCTGTTTATCTATCTTTTTATCTCTCTCTCTACTCTCTTTGCATGTCTTTCCCTATATCTCACCGTACCTCTGTCCCTCTCTTTCTACCCTCTATTAATCAACCCTTTCATCTTCAGGAATGACACCAGAAGCAGCTCTCTTTTGTTTGCAATATTGTAATTTCATCTTCAATCCCCCTCTCTTTCCCTCTCTCTCTCCCCTTTTCGCCTTTCCTTCTCTCTCTCTTCTCCCCTCTCTCTTTACCTCCATCCCTCTCTCTCTCCCCCCTCCCTTTCTACCTTCTATTAATCAAATTATTTTATCTCCAGGAACGACACCAGAAGCAGCTGGAAGAGGAGCAAAGAAAGATGAGGGAATCCCTCGAAGCAGCCGCAGCAGCCAAGAACCAGAACTTGAACAAGAAGAAGAAATCCGGAAACAAGAGCAGCAAAGAGAAGGAGGTCTCGTCAGACGTCAGCTCCATCATGAGCTCCCTTTCAAAAGCTGGACCAGGTAACATTTGGTTAGGTTAGTACGTAAGGTTAGGTTAGGTCAGGTTAAGTTAGGATAGGTCAGGTTAGGTCAGGTTAAGTGAAGTTAGGTTAGGTTATGAAGAAAAAGAAGCTCTATTATGAGTTCCCTTTCTAAAGCCGGACCAGGTAAAGTTGATTAGGTTAGGTTAAGGGTAGGCTTAGGTAAGGTTAGCAGGTTATGTTAGAGAGGTCTCATCAGACGTTAGCTCCATCATGAGCTCCCTTACCAAAGCTGGACTAGGTAACATTTGGTTAGGTTAGTATGTAAGGTTAGGTTAGTACATAAGGTTAGGATAGGTCAGGTTAGATCTGGTAAAGTCAGGTTAGGTCAGGTTAAGTGAAGTTAGGTTAGGTTATGAAGAAAAAGAAGCTCTATTATGAGTTCCCTTTCTAAAGCCGGACCAGGTAAAGTTGATTAGGTTAGGTTAAGGGTAGGCTTAGGTAAGGTTAGCAGGTTATGTTAGAGAGGTCTCATCAGACGTTAGCTCTATCATGAGCTCCCTCTCTAAAGCCGGACCAGGTAACATTTGGTTAGGTTAGTACGTTAGGAAAGGTTAGGTTAGTTTAGGCTAGGTCAGTTTAGGCTAGGTCAAGGTTAAGGTTAAGCAGCAAGGAGAAGGAAGTCTCCTCAGACGTCAGCTCCATCATGAGTTCCCTTTCGAAAGCCGGCCCAGGTAAAGTTGACTGGGTTAATTAAGGTTAGGTTAGGTTAGGTTAGGTTAGGTAAGGTTAGGTTAGGTTATGATAGGATAGGTTAGGTTAGGTTAAGCAACAAAGAGAAGGAGTTCTTTCTCTTCTGACGTCAGTTCCCTTTCGAAAGCCGGACCAGGTAAAGTTGATAAGGTTAGGTAAGGAGAGGTGAGCTTAGGATAACTAGGGTAGCAAACAGAGCCGATCCAGGATAACTAAGACTAGTTAGACAAGTAAGACCAGTTAAGCTTTGAAGAGCTGTGAGATTTGTAAGACAAATCAGACTAGTGAGACAAGTAAAGCAAGTTAGACGAGTAATTCAACTTATTTGATTTTTATATCACAGGCACTCAGATCAAGATCACGAGGACCGCCAACGGCGGGGTCGAGTTCACCACCAATTGGTTATAGGATAGGATAGGATAGGATAAGATAGGTTAGGTTAGGATAAGATAGATTAGATTAGGTTAGGTTCGGTTAGACCTGTAAGACATGTAAAACAACTCATTTTTTTCAGGCACTCAGATCAAGATTACGAGAACTGCCAACGGCGGAGTAGAGTTCACCACCATCCCGGCCGACAACAACACTGCCGCGGTCACCTCCAAGAAGCAGCCCATCAAACCTCCTCCTCAACAACAACAACAACAACAACAACCACAACACTATCAACAACAACAACAGTCAGTCTCGGTGACTCCGTCGATGTTTCACCCGTCTTCTCATCAGCAGCAGTCAATGCCACCTTACTTTCCTACTCCGGCACCGGTAAGACAAGTTAGACTAAATAAGTTAAGTTAGACAAGAAAGAAAAGTTAGGCAAGAAAGAAAAGTTAGACAAGTTAGACAAGTAAGACTAGCAGACTTACTGCTCATCAGCAGCAGCCAATGCCACCTTACTTTCCAACACCGGCACCGGTAAGACAAGTTAGACAAGTTATACAAGTAAGACAAGCAAGTTAAGCTAACTAGACAAGAAAGTTAAGTTAGACAAGACGACAAACCGCTTCTCACCAGCAGCCAATGCCTCCCTACTTTCCAACTCCGGCACCGGTAAGACAAGTTAGACAAGTAAGACAAGTTAGACAAGCAAGTTGAGCTAGTTAGACAAGTAAGTAAAGTTAGGCAAGTAAGACATGATATTAGACGACCAGCCGCTTCTCGTAAGACAAGTGTGACACATAAGATAAGTTAGTCAACCCATGACATCCCTCTCTCTTCCTCCCTCTCTCTTCCTCCCTCTCTCTTCTTCCCTCTCTCTTCTTCCCTCTCTCTTCTTCCCTCTCTCTTCCACCCTCTCTCTTCCTCCCTCTCTCTTCCTCCCTCTCTCTTCCTCCCTCTCTCTTCCTCCCTCTCTCTTCCTCCCTCTCTCTTCCTCCCTCTCTCTTCCTCCCTCTCTCTTCTTCCCTCTCTCTTCTTCCCTCTCTCTTCTTCCCTCTCTCTTCCCCCCTCTCTCTTCCTCCCTCTCTCTTCCTCCCTCTCTCTTCCTCCCTCTCTCTTCCTCCCTCTCTCTTCCTCCCTCTCTCTTCCTCCCTCTCTCTTCCTCCCTTTCTCTTCCTCTCTCTCTCTCTTCCTCTCTCTCTTCCTCTCTATCTCTCTCCTATTTCACTTTCTCTTAATTGTTGATCCAATTTTTCTTACAGCCCACGCAGGATCGACCCTCAGTCATGTCCAAGTCAAACCCTAGTCAACCCATGGTCACCATCAGGAGGATCGAGAACCCGGCCCTGGCCGAACCCACAGTCACCATCTCCACCCAGAGCGAGAAGGACGACGGAAAGAAGCTCCTCTACACTCTCATCAACGGACAAATACACAGAGCCAAAGATGCCCCCGCAGACCTCATTCCTGGTAAGACTTTTAAGACAAGTAAGACATGTAAGATTTGTAAGACTCATCAGACAAGTGATACTAGCAAGACAAATAAGTAAGAGACGGACGGCTAGAAGCTTCTCTACACTCTCATCAACGGACAAATACACAGAGCCAAAGATGCCCCCGCAGACCTCATTCCTGGTAAGACTCTTAAGACAAGTAAGACATGTAAGACAAGTAAGACTCATAAGACAAGTGATACTAGTAAGACTCATAAGACCTGTACCGCAAGAAGCTCCTCTACACTCTCATCAACGGACAGATACACAGAGCCTTTTAAGACAAGTAAGACAAGTAAGACTCATAAGACAAGTAAAACAAGTAAGACTCATAAGACAAGTAAGACTCATAAGACAAGTAAGACTCATAAGACAAGTAAGACTCATAAGACCTGTACCGCCTCTACACTCTCATCAACGGACAGATACACAGAGCCAAAGATGCCCCCGCTGACCTCATTCCTGGTAAGACTCTTTAGACAAGTAAAACAAGTAAGACTCATAAGACTTGTACAGCAAGAAGCTCCTCTACACTCTGATCAATGGACAGATACACAGAGCCAAGGATGCTCCAGCTGATCTCATTCCTGGTGAGACATTTAAGATATGTAAGACTCATAAGACAAGTGAGACAAGTAAGACTGGTAGACATTTAAAGACATGTAAGACATGTAAGACATGTAAGACATGTAAGACATGTAAGGGTTAAACAGCAAGGAGCTCCTCTACACTCCTGCACTGACCGCAATCCTGGGAATACTCTTCAGACAAGTAAGACTCGCAAGACAAGTAAGACTCACAAGACAAGTAAGACTCACAAGACAAGTAAGACTCGCAAGACAAGTAAGACTCACAATACAAGTAAGACTCACAAGACAAGTAAGACTCACAAGGAAGACAAGTAAGACTCACAAGACAAGTAAGACTCACAAGGAAGACAAGGAAGACAAGTAAGACCAGTAAGACATGTTAGACCAGTAAGACATGTAAGACTCGAAAGAAACATCTATTTTAATCAATACAACATCTTTCAGGTGCGAGACCGCTGCCAGTCGAACTCGGAAAACGGTTGCTGTCCAGCAATCCTCAGAGGCCTCAGATGTCCTTCACTTCAGGTAAGACAAGTAAGACATGTCGGACAAGTAAGATGAATAAGACATGCAAGACAAGTAATACATGCAATACAAGTAAGACATGCAAGACAAATAAGATAAGTAAGACAAGTGAGACATGTAAGACAAGTGAGACAAGTAACAAACAATTAACCAAGTTAATCAGATTTACTTCAAGACCCATCCACTGCATCCCCATCTAGTAATGCAGATGAGTAAGACAAGTTATAGGATGAAGACAACTAAGATAAGTAAGACAAGTAACAAATAATTGACCTAGTCAATCAAATTCACTTCCAGGCCCATCTACTTCATCCCCATCAAATTCATGACATACATTAGAAATACCTAAGATGAGTGAGACAAGTAAGACAAGTGAGACAAATTAGACATGTAAGACAAGCAAGATAAGTAACAAACAATTATTCAAGTCAATCAAATTCACTTCCAGGCCCGTCTACTTCATCCCCATCTCCCACGACTTCCAACGGATTGTCATCTTCGTCGTCGACGGCTCCAAGACCTCCACTGCCGACAGATCAAGATGGAAGACTCGATCTCGATCGGCTCCAACTTCCACCAGGTAACTTTCTCTCTTTATCTGTCTGTATGTCTGTCTGTCTGTCTGTCTGACTGTGTCTCTTTCTCGTCAATGTTCATGTTCTTCGATCGGCTCCAACTGCTACCTGGTAAATTCCTCTCTCTCTCTTTGTTTCCTCTTTCACCTCTTTCTCTCTATCTCTCTCTCTCTCTTTAATTCTACCTTTCTCTCTCTCTCTTTAATTATCTCTTTCTCTCTTTCTCGATCATCTTCAACTTCCACTTGGTTAATCTCTCTCTCTCCCTCCCTCTTTATTTTTCTCTTTGTCTGTATGTCTGTCTCTTTCACTCTATCTCTCTCTTTATCTCTCAATATCTTTCTCTGTTCTATTTCTTTCACACTCTTTATCTTTCTTTAAAAGTATCGTTTTAAAAACAAAAGATTTGTGCGAATTATTTTAACCTCTTTACTTTACTTACTTAATTTTTCTAGATAACCCTACACTATCTGGGAAACGGCACGGCCCACTAAACTCTTCAACCTATCCTATCCTAACCTTCTTTTTTTTCTCTCTCTCTCTCTCTCTCTCTCTCTCTCTCTCTCTCACACACACACTCACACACTCTCTCTCACACTACACACTATCTATAACTATGAAACCTAACCTAACCTAACTTCTAACTTTTCAGGTATCTCCATCACCAAGATCCAGGGGTCTCCGCCAGAGAGGAAGTACTTCCCCTCCAAACCAGATCCGGACCAGACTGTGCTGTCCCTGCCAGGGGCTCTCAACCAGCAGCCGTCCTTCATGCAGCAACAACAACAACAGGTATTACAATTAGGTTAGGTTGGTTAGGTTAGGTCAGATCAGGTTAGGTCAGATCAGATTATAATACAGATATTTATCATACAGTAAAATAGCTTTATAAAATTAGTGAAATCTAACTCATAATTTAATTTAATCTAATTTAACATTTAAAAGTGACAAATTGGTTTAACGTTCAGGGGGCCTCCATTTCCGGGAAAAAGCATGTAGCAACAAGTCGTATTTTAATTTTTTTTGTCATCCTTCTATAGCGTCCTCAAACGGCCATGGCCGGATTTAATAATAAACAAAAAAAAATGACAATTACTTTTTAACGTTCAGGGGGCCTTCATTTCCGGGAAAAAGCATGTTTTTCATTTTGCTTTGCAGGTCGTCCAACCTCATCCTCCAATGATGACGTCCTCAAACGGCCTCGGCTACTCAGCCATGGCCGGATTGCCGGCCGGCCTCAACGGCCCCAACGTGATTGTGGTCGATGCCTCGACCTTGAAGACCAGAGAGGAGGAGAGGAAAGAGTTGGAGGGAATAAAGAAGAAGAAAAATAAGAAAGCGAAGAAAAAGGAGGAAGAGGTAAATTTATTTCCTTCTTACAGGCTAGGTTAGGTTAGGTTAGGTTAGGTTAGGTTAGGTTAGGTTAGGTTAGGTTAGGTTAGCAGAGAGGAAAGAGTTGGAGGGAATCAAGAAGAAGAAAAATAAGAAAGCAAAGAAAAAGGAGGAAGAGGTGATTTTCTTGTTACTTCTATAGACATGTCTAACTTATCTTAGGCGTCTTACTTGTCTGTGTGTAACTCTTACTTTCTTAAGGTTAAGTTAAGATAATAAGGATAGGTTAGATTGGGTTAGGTTAGGTTAGTAGAGAGGAAAGAATTAGAAGAAACCAAGACGAAGCAAAACCAGAAAGCGAAGAAAAAGGAGGAAGAGGTGATTTTCTTGTTACTTCATTAGACATGTCTAACTTGTCTAACTTGTCTAAATTTTCTAAGGTGTCTAACTTGTCTAGGTTGTCTAACTGTTACTTTCTAAGACATTAGGTTAAGTAAGGATGTATTAGGTTAAGCTAGGCTAGGCTAGGCTAGACTAGGCTCGATCTCTCTTTCTCACTTATGTTTATAAAACGTGTTTTCTTTTTCAGTCTACTCCTCCTCCTCAGTCGCTTGGAGCTTATCCGTACCTGTCCCCGCAGATCCCCGCGGAGCCCAACAGCCTCAAGTCCGGACCTCAGGTTGGTTAGGTTAGGTTAGAATAAGATAGGAGTAAGTTGGTTTTAGGTTAGGGCAGGTTAGGTTAGGTTAGAATAAGATAGGAGTATGTTGGTTGTAGGTTAGGGCAGGTTAGGTTAGGTCAGAATAAGATAGGAGTATGTTGGTTGTAGGTTAGGGCAGGTTAGGTTAGGTCAGAATAAGATAGGAGTATGTTGGTTGTAGGTTAGGTTAGGTTAGTAGTTAGTTGTGGTGAGATTTCGGTTAGGTTACATTAGGTTAGGTTAGTAGTCAGTATAGGTTGATTTGTGGTTATTGAAAGCATTTTTGGTTTTTTTTATCCTAGTCTTAATTCAATTTCACAAAGTTTAGTAGTTAGGTTAGGTGAGGTCTAGTAGTTAGTTGTGGTGAGAGTTAGTTAGTTAAAAAAGTTAGGTTTGGCTAGATTAGATTAAGATAGGTTACTTCAGGAGTAAGTTGGTTTGAGGTGAGGTTAGGTTAGTAGTTAGTTAAGGTGAGATTTGGTGAAGATAGTTAGGCTAGGTTAAGTTAAGTGAAGTTAAATGAGGTTAGGTTAAGTTAGTGGTTAAGTTAGGTTAGTTGCTATGTGAGAAGAGGTGAGATAAAGTGAAGTTAGGCAAGTTAAAGTGAAATTAGGTAGATCAGTTTTATGATAGTATTAAGGTTAGGTAAGGTTAAGTAAGTTTAGTTAGTATAGGTTAGGTTAGTTAGGTTATGTTAGTTAGGCTAGGTCTAGTCAAGGTTAGTTAGGTTAGGTTAGAATAGATAAGTTCAGTTAGGTTGGGTTAGAGTAGAGTATATTAGTTAGGTTAGTGGTTAGTAAGGTTGTTAAGATAGTGGTTAGGTAAGTTAGGTTAGCAGTTAGTTGGTTAGTAGTCAGGATAGGTTAGGTTATTAGTTAAACTAGGTCAGAATAGGTTGGGTTAGGTAAGGTTATTTAGGCAAGGTTAGGTTAGTAGAGGTGACCTCAGGTTAGTCTAGTTAAGGTCAGGTTGGAGTGAGGAGAGGTGAGATGAAGTGAAGTTGATTACTTAATAATCTTTCAAACTCTTTCTCTCTCTTTTTCACTGCGAGAACTATACTCAACTATACTAATCCATTTTCCCAGAATTTAATACACTCACATTTAATTATTCCATTTCACTAATTCCAGGTCTTGATCAAGAATGTCTCCCT
>Ga0247722_10001922_pt1 | contig 11099 bp, 13 predicted proteins | sample MSEWelMarce3H_FC_FD_189094 | JGI IMG/M metagenome (GOLD analysis project Ga0247722, IMG submission 189094) | Subsurface sediment microbial communities from gas well in West Virginia, United States - MSEEL Well Study Marcellus 3H_FC | ecosystem: Environmental > Terrestrial > Deep subsurface >...
GAATATGCCTTAGTGGTGGGCATTGTGACCCTCAATGACGTGATGAAAACCTTAATGGGCGATTTGGTTAGCTCATTTATTGAAGAACAAATTGTCAAACGTGATGAGAATTCGTGGCTGATTGATGGTGTTACCCCGATAGAAGATGTACGCCGTGTGCTAGAAATTGAAATGTTTCCTGATGAAAATCAATATGAAACGATAGCGGGTTTTATGATGTATCAGCTCAAAAAAATTCCCAAACGTACCGATAGTATTGATTATGCGGGCTATAAGTTTGAAGTGGTTGATATTGATAATTATCGGATTGACCAATTATTAGTATCCAAAATTCAGAGTTAATTATGCATTGTCCTTTTTGCCGTGCGCCTGATACCAAAGTGATAGATTCGCGCTTAGTCGGCGATGGCGAGCAAGTGCGTCGCCGCCGTGAATGTATTGCCTGTGCCGAGCGTTTTACCACCTTTGAAGGCGCGGAGTTGGTTACGCCACGAGTCATTAAGTCGGATAATACCCGTGTGCCATTTGACGATAATAAATTACGCAAAAGTATGATGCACGCACTACAAAAACGTCCCGTCAGCATCGAAAAAATAGATAGAGCGATTCAGCTGATTCAACATAAATTACGCGCATCGGGCGAGCGTGAAGTCAAGTCGCGCTTGATTGGTGAAATGGTGATGACTGAATTGGCTAAACTCGACAAAGTAGCCTATGTGCGTTTTGCCTCAGTGTATCGTGATTTTCAAGACGTGGATGCCTTTAGAGCCGAAATTGACAAACTTAATCAACGTGATGAACCTCAAGCATGAATGATAACTTGTATATGGCCAAAGCAATTCAATTGGCCAAAGAGGGCTTATATACCACGCAGCCTAATCCACGAGTAGGGTGTGTGATTGTTAGTAATGGTCAAGCTGTTGGCGAAGGATTTCATGCTCGTGCAGGTCAGCCTCATGCCGAAGTGTTTGCTTTACGTCAAGCAGGAGCGCAAGCAACAGGTGCAACAGCCTATGTTACTTTAGAACCATGCGCCCATTATGGCCGCACGCCGCCCTGTGCCAATGCTTTAGTAGAAGCGGGAGTGTCTCGCGTGGTGATGGCGAGTTTAGACAGTAATCCTTTAGTGGCAGGCAAAGGCCAAGCCATTTTAGAAAATGCAGGGATTAGTACCACCGTTGGCGTTTTAGAAAATGAAGCTAAATCGCTAAATAAAGGTTTTTTTAGACGGATGCAGGGTGGCTTGCCTTATGTGCGGCTTAAAACGGCTGCCAGCTTAGACGGTCGTACTGCCATGCAATCGGGTGAATCAAAATGGATTACAGGCACAGAGGCGCGGCGCGATGTACAAAAATTACGCGCTCAAAGTGGTGCAATTATCACAGGCATTGGTACGGTATTGGCCGATGACCCCAGTTTAACGGTACGTCCGCAAGAATGGCTTGATTGGCATTATGATGAGCCTGTACAACCGTTACGGGTGATTTTAGATTCGCAATTACGCACACCCTTAAATGCAAAAATTCTTCAACAAGCGGGTGTGGTGATTGTTAGTCAACAAGCTATTACTCATCCACACGCTTTGGCATTACAGGCATTAGGTGCAGAAATTTGGTCATTTGCTCCTTGCTCTCATTTAGGGGAAGGTAGCGAGTGGATTTTACAACAAGTATTACAAAAATTGGCCGAGCGTGGTGTTAATGAGGTGTTAGTTGAAGCAGGAGCAACAGTGGCTGGTGCATTTATACAAGCTAATTTAGTTGATGAATTGATTGTGTATCTTGCGCCAACCTTATTGGGCAGTGAAGCACGCCCCATGTTTGAATTGCCGTTTACTCAAATGGCACAACAACAACGACTTAATATCACCGATATACGTATGGTTGGTGGCGATATACGGCTGACGATAACTTTTTGCTTAAATGCAGGCTTTTCGGTATCCTTTCATTCCTCTTGATTTTGTTAAAAGTGCCGCCTTATGTTTACAGGAATCATTGAAGCTGTTGGCCATGTGCAACAGCTCACGCCGCGTAGTGGTGACGTGCGTTTAACGATTGCCACAGGCAAACTTAACTTGGCAGATGTTAAATTGGGCGACTCGATTGCCACCAATGGTATTTGTCTCACTGTGGTTGAGCTAACAGGTCAAGGTTTTGTGGCCGATGTCTCTAATGAAACCTTACGCCGTACTTGTTTAAAAACATGGAAGGTTGGGACGGCAGTTAATTTAGAAAAAGCCTTAATGCCTACCAGTCGCTTGGGTGGTCATATTGTCAGTGGCCATGTCGATGGTTTAGGCGAAATTATTAGCTTTAAACAAGATGCCCGTTCTTTGCAATATCAGGTACGCGCACCTGATGAACTGGCCAAATATATTTCCGAAAAAGGCTCTATTACCGTTGATGGTATTAGTCTCACGGTCAACGCCATTGATGGTGCCGTGTTTAATTTAAATATCGTGCCGCATACCGTACAAGAAACCAATGTTGGCTCATGGCAAGTGGGTAGTGTGCTTAATTTAGAAGTGGATTTATTAGCGCGTTACTTAGAGCGTTTGTTGTTGGGCGACAAAGCGGCACAATCAAGCGCAAAAAGCGATATTAGTTTAGAGTTTTTGGCAAAACACGGTTTTATGCGCTAAACCTAGACTCAAGTTTTAGATACAATCCTTTTTTCGTAAAACGCGAGGCAACAATGCCCTTAAATACTGTAGAAGAGTTAATTAACGATATTCGTTTAGGTAAAATGGTCATTTTAATGGATGACGAAGACCGCGAAAACGAAGGTGATATTGTGATGGCCGCGAGTCATGTGCGCCCTGAAGATATTAACTTTATGGCTAAACATGCGCGGGGTTTGATTTGTTTAACCTTAACTCGTCAACGTTGCCAACAACTGAATTTACCGTTAATGGTGACGCGTAATGGTGCAAGTCATGGCACTAATTTTACTTTGTCGATTGAAGCAGCCAGTGGCGTAACCACGGGCATTTCGGCACATGACCGCGCCCATACGGTACAAGTGGCGGTGGCGCGTGATGCCAAACCTGCCGACATCGTTCAACCTGGCCATATTTTTCCGTTAATGGCACAAGCTGGCGGTGTGTTACATCGTGCTGGCCATACCGAAGCAGGCTGTGATTTGTCACGTTTAGCGGGTTTAGAGCCTGCGGCGGTGATTGTTGAAATTATGAATGAAGATGGCACGATGGCGCGCCGTCCCGATTTGGAAAAATTTGCCGAATTACATAACCTTAAAATTGGTACAATTGCCGATTTGATTCATTATCGAATGGTTAATGAACAAACGGTAAAACGGGTCAGCGAAAACTTGTTACCGACTGAATATGGTGATTTTCGCTTAATTTCGTATCAAGAACACGCGGGCAGTGATGTGCATATTGCCTTAGTTAAAGGCGATGTACAAAAACAAGTGCCTGTCGTGCGCGTACATGCAGTTAACCCTTTGCGTGATTTGTTACATGCCAAATATCAAGGCCGTATTGGTTGGAGCTTGCAAAAAAGTTTGGCTGAAATTAGCAAACACGAAGCAGGGATTTTGGTGTTATTGGGTCAAGATTATAGCTCTGCGGACATGATAGAACATATCGACCAGTTTTTTGGTGGTCGTCCGCGTACTAATGCCAATGATGGTGCAGGTATGTATCGTACCATTGGTGCAGGCTCACAAATTTTACGCGATTTAGGCGTAAGTAAAATGCGCTTATTAAGCTCTCCGATGCGGTTTAATGCCTTGTCGGGTTTTGGTTTGGAAATTGTTGAATACTTAGCAACTGAATAAGACGGTTGAATGTGACCCTTGCGAGAACTCCCTCTACCTATAGGATAGGGGGGGCTGAGGGTTTTGGTACAAAAATTTATTGTGGAGTGATACATGAACACTATCGAAGGTAATTTTCAGAATGCCAATGGCAAATACGCTATTTTGGTGGGTCGTTTTAATAGTTTTGTGGTTGAGGCTTTATTGCAAGGCTCTTTAGACACCTTAAAACGTCATGGGGTAACAGACGAAAACATTACTATCGTCCGCGCACCAGGTGCGTGGGAATTACCCCTTGTCGCTAAAAAATTAGCTGAAAAAAAGCACTATGATGCCATTATTGCCCTCGGCGCGGTGATTCGTGGTGGCACTCCCCATTTTGATTATGTGGCGGGTGAGTGTGCTAAAGGTTTGGGCGTGGTCGGTTTAGATGCAGGTTTGCCAGTCGTGTTTGGCGTATTAACCACCGATAGCATCGAACAAGCGATTGAGCGTTCAGGCACTAAAGCAGGCAATAAAGGCGTAGATGCCGCGATGACTGCCATCGAAATGGTTTCCTTGTTAAAGGCGATATAATGCAAGCTCACCCTAACAAGCCCCAAGCCAAAAATACACCTGCTGCGCGCCACAAAGCGCGTCGCTTTGCCTTACAAGGTTTGTATGAGTGGCAATTGTCGGGTAATCAGCCTTTTGAAATTGAAGCGCGTTACCGTGTCGAAAATGCCATGCACAAAGTCGATTTGGCGTATTTTCATGAGTTGTTGCATCAGGCATCGTTGCGTTCACGCGAGTTAGATGCGGCTTATGAAGGATTTTTAGACCGCAAAGCCAGTCAAATTGACCCTGTAGAACGCGCTATTTTGCGTATTGGTGCGTATGAGTTAATTCATCATATCGAAATTCCCTATCGGATTATTTTAAATGAAGCTGTTGAGTTAGCTAAAGATTTTGGCGCAACGGACTCTTATAAATACATCAATAGTATTTTGGATGAATTGGCTAAAGTGGTGCGTCAAGCCGAAAAACAGAGTTAAGACATGTAGTACATGTAGCGTGGGTTGATGAAGGAAAACCCACGATAACTCAGGACTTACGCATTTCACTGAAATTAGCGCGTTTTGTGAGCATAAAACCGTTGAAAACGGTTGAAATGTGAACAAATAAGCGATAACCGCGTAAGTCCTAAACTGACTCTTTCACTCCCCTAAATCCCCTCTCAAAAGGGGATTTAATTGATTTTAAATACCCAATTTATGCCATCCGAATTTCAGCTTATCAATCAATACTTTAAAAGACGTGGCTCACACGATGGCGTTACTATTGGTATTGGTGATGATGCTGCCGTCTTAAATATCCCTCAAGGTGAAGTATTAGTCGCAACGACCGATACCTTAATTGCAGGCCGCCATTTTCCACATCATACCCATCCTTTTGCGATTGGTCACAAAGCGGTTGCCGTTAATTTATCCGATTTGGCGGCGATGGGAGCAAAACCTCGTTGGTTATTATTGGCCTTGACCTTACCCAAAGCCGATGAGTTTTTTCTTAAAGAATTTGCCAATGGCGTATTTAATTTAGCTAATCAACATCAAGTGGCCTTAGTTGGTGGCGATACGACTAAAGGCTCAGAGTTAAGTATTACCATTACCGCCTTAGGTACGCTCCCGATGGGGCAAGCAATTAAACGCGATGGCGCACAAGTCGGTGATGGCATTTATGTGTCAGGTACCATTGGTGATGCAGGTTTAGGCTTAAAAATCGCCTTACAACAGTTACAAGGACTCAATTTATCGGCCTCAGAACAAGAGTTTTGTCGGGCGCGTTTAGATTTTCCTCAACCACGAATTGCTTTAGGTTTAGCTTTACGCGGTTTGGCGAGTGCTTGTTTAGATATTTCTGATGGTTTAGCCCAAGATTTAGGCCATATTTTACAGGCTTCTCATGTGGGTGCAGAATTACAACTAGAACGTTTACCGTTGTCTGAGAGTTTGAATGCGTTGCCTCCTCATCAAGCATTGGCATTGGCTTTGACTTCGGGTGATGATTATGAGTTATGCTTTACCATGCCTGATGCGAATCTGATTAAATTAAGCAATGCGGCTGTGCCGATGACTCGTATTGGGACGATTGTGGCGGCAACTGGTTTACATTTGACCCATCATGGTCAGCCTTATAAGCTCAATACACAAGGCTATCAACATTTTTAGGACGTTTTATGCCTTCATATCCGATCAAAAACCCGATTATCTTTTTAGCTTTTGGTTTAGGCTCAGGATTATCCCCCAAAGCACCTGGTACAGCAGGTTCGGCTTTAGCCCTTGTGTTTTTCCCTGTGTTAGTCGCGTTAGGGTTATGGGGGAGTATTGGTTTGATTGTTGCCGCCAGTATTTTTGGTGTGTGGTTATGTGGCAAAGCCGCCGAAATTTTAAAAGTCCATGACCACTCAGCGATTGTTTGGGATGAGTTTGTGGGTCAATGGCTAAGCCTGTTACCTTTATTGGCAATTGCTGATTGGAATACGGCGACTTATATCGGCATTTTGCTCGCTTTTGTGTTATTTAGAATATTTGATATTTTAAAACCTTGGCCAATCTCGTGGTGTGATAAAAATTTGCATGGTGGCTTAGGTATTATGTTTGATGATGTCTTAGCGGGCTTGGCCGCAGGAGGTTTAATGTGGCTGATAGTCGATGCGGGTTGGTTAAATACCTTGTCCTCGTTTGTTTAAGTATCGCTAATCTTGGTTTTGCTCAAGAAATTAAAGTATTAGGCTTATTTGGCGACCGTGCGTTTATTAAAGTTGATGAAAAAAGTGCGGTGATTAAAGTTGGTCAAAGTCATCAAAATGTGCAATTAAAATCTATCAGCAGTCAAAAAGCGGTGTTAGTGATAGAAAGTAAAGAAGTTCCTTTAGGCTTGGGAGAAACATTTCAGTCTGCTCCTCCGCCTGTCATTGAAGAAAAAAAGCCCGAGATTGTTAAGCCTAAAGCGAGTGTGAGTATTTATGCCAATTTAGGCCACCAGTTTATTACCAGTGGGGTTATTAATGGGCGCATAGTGTCTTTTTTAGTGGATACGGGCGCAACTTCGATTTCGATGAGTCGTAAACAAGCACAGCGTATTGGTATTGATTTTCGCACCAAAGGTAAAGAGGGGATGAGCGGTACGGCAAATGGCCCTGTTAAACATTGGCAGATGACGCTCAATAGTGTCAAAGTTGGGACAATTACTTTACCATTTGTTGATGCAACGATTCGTGATACTGAGGATGATTTACCCATTTTATTGGGGATGAGTTTTTTAAGTCGAGTCAAATTAGAGCAGTCAGGCCAAAAAATGGTACTCACTGAAAAGTGACTGTTTGGTTTTCTTGATTGTTTTTTTACTTAATTGTCCTCATATAGACTAAAATTTTGGTTCTAATCTCAGAGAGTCTGCTGCGTGTCGATTATTTTTATAGCGTCTTCTAAACTGCCAACCAAACATGGCGACTTTTTGATTCATGCTTTTGAAGAAAGCGAATCAGGACAAGAACATATTGCCTTGAGTATGGGCAATGTTGCCGATGGTCAGCCTGTGTTAATTCGTGTCCATTCAGAATGTTTAACAGGTGATGGTTTTGGCTCATTACGTTGTGATTGTGGGCCACAACTCGAAGCAGCGATGCAAAAAGTAGCACAAGAGCAACGTGGCGTGATTTTGTATTTACGTCAAGAAGGGCGAGGCATTGGTTTGGTAAATAAAGTGCGTGCCTATGCGTTACAGGATAAAGGTGCGGACACGGTTGAAGCCAATGAACAGCTTGGGTTTGCCCCCGATTTACGCGAATACAGTATGTGTGAAGATATGCTCAAACATTTGGGTATTCATCAAGTCCGTTTAATGACCAATAATCCGCTAAAAGTGGCGGCCTTAGAACAGCACGGCATTGATGTTGTCGAGCGTGTGCCATTAATGACAGGCCGTAATCCACATAACGACCAGTATTTAGACACCAAAGAAGAAAAAATGGGACATTTATTTTAGCTTGCCCAATTTGAATATAATTTGACACAATCAGCATTAGTCGCCAAAATAGGAATGATTCTTATTTTTATTTGCGTGGTGACGCAGTGTTTCTTTCTCAGTTAAGTAACAATCAATCCGCGATAGTCGATACCGTACAAGCACAGGGTACACAAGATACGATTGCCCAGCGTTTAAGTGAATTAGGCTTTGTCGCAGGTGAACAAGTGCGTTTAATTAGCCGCGCGCCCTTTGGTGGCGACCCTATTTTGGTACAAATAGGCTTTACCCGTTTTGCCTTACGTTTGAGTGAAGCCGAAAGGGTTGTGGTGGTTGGCCTATGAGCAGCATTCAACATATTGCCCTGATTGGTAATCCTAATTGTGGAAAAACTTCATTATTTAATCAATTAACAGGCGCACGGCAAAAAGTTGCCAACTACGCAGGCGTGACCGTTGAGCGCAAAGAAGGTTTTGTCAATTTGCCATCGGGTCGGCGTTTACGGGTACTAGATTTACCGGGTGCGTATAGTTTGGCGGCCACCAGTCCCGATGAAGCAATTACTCGTGCCATTTGTTTGGGAGAGATGCCCAGCGAGCCAATGCCCGATGTATTAGTGTGTGTGGTTGATGCCACCAATTTACGTTTGCATTTGCGTTTTGTCTTAGAAGTTCAGCGTTTAGGACGACCTATGGTCTTAGTACTAAACATGATGGATGATGCAAAGCGGCGCGGTATTAAAATAGATACAGCCAAACTGACCGCGCATTTAGCAATGCCTGTGGTCGAAACGGTGGCACTCAACAAACAAGGTATAGATAAATTATTAGCCTTATTAGATGCAGAGCCGCCGACAGTTGTGAACCGTGTTAATCAACAATCTGATATTCATCAGCAAGTGCGTGCTATTTTGGCCGATACAGTAGTGATGCCTACCGATACTGACCACCGTGATGATATGTTAGATAGCGTGTTATTACATCCCGTAGCAGGTTTATTAATTTTAGCTAGTTTAATGTTTTTGATGTTTCAGGCGGTGTTTGCATGGGCAGCCCCGTTTATGGATGGCATTGAAGCAAGCATGGGCTGGTTGTCAGAGATTGTCGCCACACAGATGAATGATGGCTTACTCAAAAGTCTAATCGTTGATGCGGTCTTAGCAGGGGTAGGGGGCGTATTGGTGTTTTTGCCCCAAATTTTGATTTTATTTTTGTTTATTTTGTCTTTAGAAGAATCGGGTTATTTGCCGCGTGCAGCGTTTTTGCTTGACCGTTTAATGTTTAAAGCGGGTTTAACAGGTCGGGCATTTATTCCTTTATTGTCCAGTTTTGCGTGTGCTGTACCCGGCATTATGGCCACCCGTAGTATTAGTGACCCACGCGACCGTTTAACCACGATTATGGTTGCACCACTCATGACTTGCTCGGCGCGGTTGCCCGTTTATGCTTTGTTGATAGGGGCATTTATTCCTGCACAAACGGTGTGGGGACTGTTTAATTTGCAAGGTTTGGTGTTATTTGCTTTGTATGCAGGAGGCATAGTTTCGGCGTTAGTGGTTGCGACAGTGATGAAGTATTTTCAGCGTGACAAAAGCGCACATGCTTTATTGTTAGAGTTGCCTAGTTATCGCTTACCTAATTGGCGTAATGTGGCTTTAGGCTTGTACGAACGGGCGATGATTTTTATTAAACGGGTAGGCGGTATTATTTTGGCACTGACCATTTTGTTATGGGTTTTGTTAACCTTTCCTCAAGCACCCGAAAATGCCACTTTAGCTGCGATTGACTACAGTTTTGCAGGACAACTCGGTCATGCTTTAGTGTTTATTTTTGCGCCGATTGGTTTTACATGGCAAATTTGTATTGCCTTGATTCCTGCCATGGCAGCGCGTGAAGTGGTGGTTGCGGCCTTAGGCACAGTGTATGCGATTGCGGGTAATGACGAAGCAATTGCCGAACAGCTAGGCTCATTGGTGGCAAGCCAATGGTCTTTGGCTACCGCCTTATCGTTATTGATGTGGTTTGTATTTGCGCCACAATGTTTGGCGACTTTAGCCACCGTAAAGCGTGAAACGGGTTCATGGCGTATGGTTGGTTTAATGACTTTGTATTTATTTACCTTAGCTTATTTGGCCTCGTTTATTACTTATCGTGTTGTGTTGGCGGTATCATGAGCGAATTAGTGCAAAATAGTTTGGTTGGACTCATCGTGTTGTGGAGTGTGTGGGCTACGCTCAGTCGTCTTGCGCCTAGTTTGCTACAAGTCCCTCAACAACGCCTTGCCCGATGGTTAAACAATCAGGGTTGGACTAAAGCAGGGCAGTATATTTCATCACCACAAAAAAAAGGTGGCTGTGATAGTGGTTGTGGCTCTTGTGCCAATGTTTGCTCAAATTCGGTAGAGCAAGTAGTTAAATTTGTTAATAAATAGGCTAAAGTAGGCACTAATACCATTCTTCAAAATGACATCATCCTCAACACGCATGACAGGAGCAAAACGAGATGTTTGCCAACATAAAAAAACGTATAAATGCGCATAATACTACCCCGAGTCATGCTGCTGTAGATTTAAAAAAGCAAGGTGATGTCTATATTGGTGAAGAACGTTATGAACAAGCCATAGAATGTTATCAGCAAGCAATTAAGCTATCCCCCCATTTTTCAGAGACATTAGTTGTTTTAGGCTTTGCCTTGCTAGAAACGGGTGCAGTTGAACAAGCAGAGAAGTGTTTACAACAAGCTTTATCTATTACGCCCAATAGTGTTGATGCCTATTTTATGTTGGGCAATATTGCCAAAATTAAAGGCGATTTACGTCAAGCAACTGAACATTATATTCGTGCAACTAACATCAATCCTCAGTTTGAGTTTGCCTATCGTATGTTATTTGAGGTGTATCAAGCACAAGGTAATGTGGCATTGGCCAAAAGCCTATTAGAACGAGCTATATTGGCTTTTCCATCAGCAGTCAATTTTATCTTTGAGCGAGCAGGGGTAGCGTTTGCGGAAAAAGATTATCAGAAAGCAATTACCTTACTTGAAAAAATCCTCAGCTTAGAGCCTGAACATATTGCCAGTCATAGCAATCTTGCTAAAACCTATATGCAATTAGGTCAAGATGAAGCCGCTATTCCTCATTTAGAGCTGCTTATTCAAATCAATCCAAATGATGTGGCCATACATGAAGACTTAGCGAATGTATATCTTAAATTGGGCAGAAAGCAGGAGGCTTTAGCTTCCTTTAAAGAAGTGGTACGCATTGAACCTGATAGTCCATTAACACACTTAGTCGCTGCTCTTTCAGGTACTACAACA
>Ga0247722_10001923_pt1 | contig 11098 bp, 6 predicted proteins | sample MSEWelMarce3H_FC_FD_189094 | JGI IMG/M metagenome (GOLD analysis project Ga0247722, IMG submission 189094) | Subsurface sediment microbial communities from gas well in West Virginia, United States - MSEEL Well Study Marcellus 3H_FC | ecosystem: Environmental > Terrestrial > Deep subsurface >...
TCAGGTATAGACGTTACAAGATTGTTCCCAATAGATATGCTTGTGTTTTCTCCATTGACTTCAGTTGTTTTACCAAATGCAATCGGTATGGTTTTGGAAGTTAGAAGAAGATTGAATGAGAAACAAAGGTCGACTCTTGGAGATGGGGATTCGGGACCTATTATTGAAGTATTAAAACAAAAATATCCCCGGTTTGAAGAAACTGGCGATTATTTTAGTTTTCTACAAATTTTAAACAATTTGATTGATAAGTTCACTTTAGATCATTCGGTTAATATAAAGGATAAGATTACGGCTCGTGCAGATTTTTCTGAATGTCGGATTAAAGTTCCCGAGTTTGAATTGCGTTCAAGGTCTGAAATGAGACAAATTACAGATGAAAAAAAAGCAGATTCTATTAAAAAACAAAAAGAACTAGAAAAAGAAGAACTAGAAAAACAAGAACAACAAAAACAACAAAAAAGTGCCGTTTTATTAGAGGAAGCGCGAGCACGTAAAGCACGTAAAGAAGAAATTGAAATGCAACGTAAAGAAAGAATTGCCGCTGCTGCTGCTGAAAAAGAAAGAATTGCTGCTGCTGAAGAAAGAGAAAGAATTGCTGCTTCTGCCGGTCTAACAGATAAAGAAAAAGAGCAATTAACTATACAAAGAAATGGTAATTTCAAAAATAATGTAAAAGATATTTTTCAACAATTTTCAAAAGACATTACAGAGGGTAGTTATCAAAGTGCTGCAGATAGATTAAACGCAAAACTGCCGCCCAAACTCCGTTTACATGTTCCATGGACAGAGGCGAATATGAAAAAATTTCAACCTAAAGTGAAACAAGAATATGAAAAGTTATTAGCTTCAGCTTTGGCTTCTTCTGCTGCTTCCCAGGTTGCTGGTCCTTCTGCTGCTGAAGCGGTTGATCCTTCTTCTTCTTCTTCTTCTTCTTCTTCTTCTGCTGCTGAAGCGGTTGATCCTTCTTCTTCTGCTGCTGAAGCGGTTGATCCTTCTTCTTCTGCTGCTGAAGCGGTTGATCCTTCTTCTTCTTCTGCTGAAGCGATTGATCCTTCTTCTTCTGCTGCTCAAGTCGTTGAAGCTCCTTCTCCTAAAGTTGCTCTTTCTCCTTCTTCTTCAGCGATTGCTGTTGTTTCTGATGCAAGAAAAAATGCAAAATTAATACAGTTCGAACAGGATATTGGATCATTATGCGGTGGAAACGGTGTTGCATGTTTCACATTTATGTTTCGTTGCACTTTAAAACAATTTTTTAGAATTTCGAATTTTGTTCGCAAAACATCAGACCAAGAGATTATAAAAATGTTGTCAACATTAACTCCCGCCCCTGGTGCTCCTCCTTTAACAGAATATATGAAATTAGATAGCGGACAAACTAGTAGATCATTATTAGGGTTGGCGCTTTTAAATGGCCTCTGTCGACACGAACACGTTCGAATTGTATTTATTGGAAGAACGTTTCTTCAACTGCTTGCATGTCATTCAAGATTACCACGAGATAAATGTATAGAACTGTATATTCCACAAGAAACTTCAGACATCGACGTAGACGTCATTTTTAATAATGATATAGATCCTATGCAATATCGATCCTTTGTTATTCATATATTTAATTTATTATGGGATATTCCTGAGACAAATATTCATATTCAATGGGAAAAAAAACAAAAACCAGTAATTTCAGAAGAGGTGTTAAAACAGGTTAGTGAACATCGTAGTGAAATGGAAACGAAACAATTTTTGAATGCGAGCGCAACTCGTGCTTTTGCTGATGCAGCTCCTCCTCGATCCCAACACGACATGCATGATAATTATGCATGGAATTTGTTTACATCAAGTAAACAAGGACAACGCATATATGAATCCATTTCAAGAGGTTCTCCTGATACGGTAAAGTTTTTTTTTAATAATGAAGGAGCCATTGGAGAAGTTTCTGATATTAGCTTTAAAACTTCGGGCAAATTTGTTGAAACTTTTAAATTTCCGGGTCCTCCTGATGCTTCTATAGATATGTTACGTTTATTAGAACTAAAATACAAACCCCGAAGCCCATTGTTCCATGAACCTGAATTCCACGATGTCTATTTGGAGTTTGAATTTCCAGATGCACAAAGTGGATTGGAGGAATGTTTAACTATTATTATAAACACTTTATATTCATTTGTAACAAATGGATTTGATTTTAAAAATCGAAAAGATTATTATTTTATTCATATATCAAATTTACTAAAATTTATAATTAGAGCAATTCAATATCAAGGTATACATTTATTCAACCAGAAAGGATCCAAATATAACATACGTGAATTATACGATGAAATCATGTCGGGTTTACTCAGAGTATTACAATCTAGACAAGACATTGATCGTGAAATTAAAGAAAAGATTGAGAATACTGCATTAAACATTATAGGTGGTACGTTTTTTACTCCAGATGGTTTTATTAATACTCGTGGATTCGAGGATACAAATACCTATAGAAATACAGAAAAAAATGCAAGAGGAGCTGCAACTAGAGTTGGTATGGATTTACATAGGCATATTTTAAGTATATTGGAGGGAAATGGTTTTGATTCTAGGTTTTTGTCAAAAACTAAATTATTCGGAGGTAAAAAATACAGTAGACGACGTAATAGAGACAATAAAAACAAATACGGACACACTAATAAACAATACACTCGTCGCCGCCACCACACTAAAAAAAATAAAAAACAACAAAATAGAAAAACAAAACGTCGTAATAAAAATAAAAAAATAATAAAACTAAAAATCGCATCATCAAAAAAAATGAATCCAACCTTGAAAATAAATAAAAAATAGACCAGAACAAATACTATAAATTATAAAAAATACTACATTATTTATTTTTATAATTTTAATTAAAAAAATCCTCTTCTTACACGTCTAACAACTCGTTGTGGCTGTTGTTGTGGTTGTTGTTGTGGCTGTTGCTGTTGCTGTTGCTGTTGCTGTTGCTGTTGCGGCTGTGGCCGCTGTTGCTGTTGCTGTTGCTGTTGCTGTTGCTGTTGCTGTTGCTGTTGCTGTTGTTGTTGCTGTTGCTGCTGTTGTCGCTGTTGCTGTTGCTGTTGCTGTTGCTGTTGCTGTTGCTGTTGCTGTTGCTGTTGTTGTTGCTGTAAACGCATTTGTTGTTGTTGCTGTTGTTGTTGTTGTTGCTGTTGTTGTTGTTGTTGTTGTAGTAAACGCTGCTGTTGCTGCCTTTGAATTCCAATTCTACGTTCTTCCTGTTTTGCTAGCAGTTGTTGTTGGTGCATGGCGCGCTGTTGTTCCTCTTGTGCTGCTACTGTGACACCTCGCGATTTAAACTTTATCCGTTTTTCTTCATGAATGTTCTGTTCCTCATACGTGTTGGACGCGTGACTGTATGCGCAATCGAAATGCGAAACGTGAATGTATTGAAAGTCGACTGCCGCATTCGTGCTTGTGCTCGATTGTTCTTCCTTGTAACTCAAATTTTGTATCGTGTGCAGTCCGTCATTCGTCGTTTTATAGAACACCATTTCAGCTTCCGATCGCGAAATCGTTCTCATGATTCCTTCCACCATTTGCAAAATATTCGGATGTTGCAGCGGGAAAAATCCGCGGCGGTCTATTTTCAGACCACTCTGTAAAACCCGATGCTGCATGTAGTTGTCTTCTCCGCCCCACGCCCAAAAATTCGGAAACCCGTTGGTCCGTTCAAAATCTCCGCCCTTGATTGAAAAAATTCCACCAAGCGCAAACTTCACTCCGTAAAAATGCTTCACAATTCCCGCGCGCGTTTCATATTGTATGATCCCTTTATCACACGGAACCGTGTCGACATCGTTGAACACAAAAGTCATTTCTTGATACTCGTTCGGATATTTTTCCTTCACCGCCAAAAACCCTATATTTTTCATACCCCCGCGGTTAAACGGCCGACCGTCCTTCTGGTGAACAATGTAGATTTCATACGTCGACGGATCATATTCGGATAAAATGTGCTTCATGTATACCGAAAAAAATTTCAAATGGTGCTCGCGATCTCGATATGGAACAATAAATACAATTTTCGGAATGGCGGATTTTTTAATGTGAATTGTTTCTTCTACACTTACACTTGCATTATCATTTATTATGGTCGGTATGGTCGTTGTTTCATTTGTAGTCATAATGATATTTTTTATAATATTATATTTAAATTATAATATTTAAACTCTTTACTACGTATTTATTATTAAATATTTTACAGTTATTCATTATTCATTCATTATTCGTTTTCACTTTACGTTTTCACTTTACGTTTTCACTTTATGTTTTCACTTTATGTTTTCACTTTCCCATCCACAACCGCATATTTCTCTAAAATAACTCGCGGTATCAAATTGCTCGTATACTGTTCCAACTTCTTAAAACACTTGTTAATCGTCACTTCGCTGATTTCCGTGACCCGATTCACGTCCTTTTTACAAATGTTCAAATTGCATATCTGCGAAACGAAATATATGATGCCCGCGGCAATCGAGTGCGGCGTGTTCTCCGGAATCAAATTCTGTTTTTCAATCCGCGTCGCCACAAACTGACACAACTTCGTGAGCTCGCCGTTCATATTCAATCGACTGCAGTACCGCTCTATAAACGCCTCCGGTTTCGTTTTGCTAAAATTCGTCTTGTCCGAATTCTCAAATTCGTGCTCCAGCTCGTTTATAATCGTAATCGCATTTTTGCAGCCCTTGGTCGCGCTCGTATTGTCCAAATTGAAAATCGTCGCAATCTCTTTAATGGTGCGCGGACAGCCGTGCTTTCGACACGCAATGTATGTGGACGCCAGAATGATTCCGTCGCGATTCAGTCCGCGATACGTCTTGAACTCGGAAATCTTTTTGTGATAACGCAACGCCTCGTCCACGATGATTTTGGGCAGACCGCCATTGTGCGCAATAATGGTTATACATTGAAACTCGTCGTATTGCGCCTTTTCACGATACGGCATCGATTGCCACTCCGTGTACCTTCGAAACTTGCGCATCTCGTAACTTGTCGCGCCGTCGCACATTACCTTGCACCCGTATGATGACTCCACAAGCAGCGGATTCACAGGCATCCCACATCGCGTCGGGTCGCTGGAGTGATTATCGTCGGCGCCGTAATAGCGCCACTCTGCGCCTTGATCAAGCACGTCTTTGTATACAATCCCGCATTTTTTATTCGTGCACGTCAAAAATCCATCATCCGTAAAACAAACCGCCGAAGAACAACTATCGCAAAATTCTCTCTGACCGCTGCTTCTATATACACACTCCAAACTGCCTTTCTTGTCACTTTTATTACTACCTTCGCTATTAAAACTTGTTTCAATTTGGTCCCACAGCTGTTGTTTACTTAATTTAGAAAATGCGCCATCGCCGCCGCCGTGTCTGTTTTTTTTCGTCGTCTTGTGTTCATTCGAATTCAATGTTTTTATTGTCGCGGTCGCCAATCCTATTCCTAATGACATCGATTGTATTTTGTTATTTTATATTCAAAGATGCTTTTAATTCAATTTTATTAATAAATTATTTTATTAATAAATTATTTTTAATATATATTAAATATAATTATAAAATCTTATCATTGCAAAAATAAATATAAATAATGGGAGCTTCATTTTCTACACAACTTTCCGAATCAAATATGGAATTAAGAAAACGCATTGACGCGGCTGCAACAAGAGTCATTCTCGATTCCAGTTTTAAAGATTTGTTGAAACTTTCAAACGAAACAAACTGCAACCGTTTAGTAAAAAAAGTGGCAAGCGTATTTCAGCAAAATAGAGATACCGTCGATCTCGAGCTGTTGCGACAAAAATTGTATGACAAACGAGAAGAACGAGAAGATAGAGAGAAGTTGGATGATGATAATGATGATGATGGCAGCAGTGAAAATACACCATCAGACAAACACAATAAAAAAATAAAAATAAAAAAAACTCCAAAAATTCAGAATGTTGAAAAAAAATGCATACAAATATCGAAATTTTATGTGCTGTTTGCACATTTATTTTCGTGCATCGTAAGCACCATCAACCCATCATTTAAAATTGAATCATCGTCGGATAAAAAAGAAAAAACATCGACATCAACATCGACATCAACATCGACATCGACATCCGATTCTTCTGAAGAGGTAGATTTTTGCAGTAAGCGCATTATTGGGCTTGTTGATAAAAGCGAACAAAACAGTGATGGCGAATTTCGCGTAAATCCAGACGTTTGCGAAACCAATGTTTCCAAGAGCGGAAAAGCCCTGCGTTTAATCGATTTGCCAGGAATGAAGCAGCTTAAAGAGCTTTATAATGATGGTTCGAATGACGACAGCGAAAAGAATGACGCGCAATATTTTTTTAAAGCATTCACAGGAAATAATCCACCAGATGATATTCGTCGTCTCGAACAAGTTCCGCTCAAAAGGTATAACATGGATAAAGAATGCGAGAAACAAAAAAGTTATAGTGGTGGTAAAAGCAAAGAAGAAGAAGAAGAAGAAGAACATCAAAAAATGCGGCGCAGAAAGGAACGTCGATTTCTTGAAAAAGAAGAGCAAGAACGAGAGCAAGAACGCGAACGCATGTTTTATACTTATGACCAGCGCCGCGATCGTAAAAGAGATGAAAAAGACGACGCAAGAACCGGTATTTATTTAAAGGGAGTCGTCGGCTCTTTAAAAGAACGATTGTTTTCGGAATACGTTCAACACATTAAAGAAATGATTGAGCGCGCCGAATACAACCGTTCAAAATTGCTCGAAATTTTATCTGAAATGTTCACCTATCAATATGACGGAGATGGAAATATCAACGGTGTTATTATAAACCCGTCGCTAACTTATAAAAAACTCCAAGCCCTTGTCGTTCAAACCCGACGACATGTGATCAAGCTTTACACGGATTGCGAAGAAGATTATAAAAATGGGCTGGATATTTTCTTTGCAATCGTGCAAGAAAAAATAGCGCTAACGCTCTCCGTTCAAGAAGATGTTCTGAAACAACAGCTGGAAAGCGTAATGTACGGACCGCAAGAACGCTACATTCCCGAGTCATTGCTGTATTCGCAACAATTTCCAGGCGCTCAAGAATTCAATAAGAAACAATTCGTTCCGCCTCATTTTAAAAGTTCAGTTGTTTCCATCGTTCAAAAAGAATTGCGCAATAATAGCGCTTTTCAATCCATTTTGCCGTCATTAAACGAATGGATCAGTGAAGAAATCGAAAATGCTACCGGTTTATTAGACCCGACGCAAGTCGCCGACGAGTTTCTTAAAGAAAATGTATACGGCGATGACGAATATAGTAGCGCCGCATCAACGATTGACGACGATTCTGGTTCTTCTTCCGCCCTTGTTACTTCTCCTGCCGTTTCTGCTCCTGTCGTTGTTCCTGCTACTTATCCTGCCATTGTTCCTGCTACTCCGCTATCAAAGGCAAAAACATATGCTGCTACAGCTTCAAAATCTTTTCCATCTGGACCACCGGTTTCTCAATCTCCTAGAAAAGTTAGAAGAGTGGCTGATATTAACCCGACAAAATTAACTAGTTTATTTGATGATGGATGATATTTAGGAAAAACGATGATTATTTGATTATTTAATTATTTAATTAAATATATATTTAGGAAAAACTACTTAAATAATTTTCTTGTGTTAATATATGGAAAAATCCTTCCATCATTCGTAGCTTCTACTTCATAGCACAGTGGAAGTTGCACAGGTTCGCTTTGTGGTATAATAAATCACTTGGCAACAGTAACAGGTTCTAATCCTGACTATAGCAGTTAATTATTCGGTTTCTTTAAAGAAGGACTCTGCTAAAATATAAAATAAAAAACCGGCATGGCGCAGGGGCAGCGCGCAGGGCTCATAACCCTGAGGTCATACGATCGAAACGTATTGCCGGTATCCAGGGGAACCATAGGTTCCCCTTTAACCCCTCCTTTACATCCTCCTTTACATCCTCCTTTACATCCTCATTTACATCATAAGCAAGGGGTCATAGGGGACAGCATGTCCCCTACTTTCAAACCGGCATGGCGCAGAGGCAGCGCGCAGGGCTCATAACCCTGAGGTCATACGATCGAAACGTATTGCCGGTATCCAGGGGAACCATAGGTTCCCCTTTAACCCCTCCTTTACATCCTCCCTCCTTTACATCCTCCTTTACATCCTCATTTACATCATAAGCAAGGGGTCATAGGGGACAGCATGTCCCCTACTTTCAAACCGGCATGGCGCAGAGGCAGCGCGCAGGGCTCATAACCCTGAGGTCATACGATCGAAACGTATTGCCGGTATCCATTTCAATTTGCCTGCTTTACAGAAACAGGCGGTCAAGCTGGACGCTAAACGTAGCTGGCATTGGTATAACTCAGAGGAAGAGGTGGACTGCCGGTCCAAAGTCGTGAGATCGAAACTCACTGTCAATGCTATTCAATTTACCAGCTTTACAGAAACTGGTGGTGATACTAAAAGATCACACATCATCACATCGCACCGGTGCATCAAGGCACTAGAGCACCCTTTAACCCCTCCCTTCAAACATGGGCAAGGGGTTAAAGGGGACAGCATGTCCCCTACTTTCAAACCGGCATGGCGCAGAGGCAGCGCGCAGGGCTCATAACCCTGAGGTCATACGATCGAAACGTATTGCCGGTATTTAAATCTTCGGTGGCTTTACAGAAGCTACTCGTCATAGCTAAGAGACGCTAAACACAGCAATTATAAGCCGGCATGGCGCAGTGGAAGCGCGCAGGGCTCATAACCCTGAGGACATACGATCGAAACGTATTGCCGGAATCTAATCCTTCGGTGGCTTTACAGAAGCTGCTCGTCATAGCTAAGCGACGCTAAACACAGTAACAGTAACTATAACCGGCATGGCGCAGAGGAAGCGCGCGGGGCTCATAACTCCGAGGTCACTCGATCGAAACGGGTTGCCGGTATTTTAAGGTCTTCATAGCTCAGTTGGTAGAGCGCACGGCTGTTAACCGTTAGGTCACAGGTTCGAGTCCTGTTGGGGACGACTATTTTAGAATAAATATTTGACCTTTTCTAGTTAAATATTTATTTATTTTTTTTATGTGTCATTATTATTATTATAAATCTTCAAGGGTGTAAATTATGAGTTGTTTATTTAATAGCATGTCGTATTTTATTAAAGAAGACGGAGGTCCGAATGGTATTCGACAGCGCATTTGCGATTATTTAGAAAAAAATTTACCGATTTTGGAAGGTATGGAAACGTGCGACGTTTTACAGTTGGAAGCGCCCAGTTCCCAAAATTATATTTCAAAAATGCGAAAATCTTCGACATGGGGCGGAGCAATTGAAATACAGTGCGCGTGCAATATTTGGAATGCGCGCATTCTTGTGCACGATATTCGCGGTAATAATAATAATAATAATAAAATAGAGTTTTTACCTTTGCAAACATCAAATGCTGATACTGATTTTATCGAAATCAATTTAGAATGGAGTGGTGGGCATTATGAACCGCGTCACTAACGTAACGTTACTGGTTATATAGTTAATATATTAAAAAAATTGAAAAAATTAACATGTTATTATGTTCTCTATCCATAATCCAGACAGACCTATACGGATGAATTGTGAAATTTCAGAAGAACTTGCCGCATTATTACATATTTCACGAAATAATAACACCACAACTCGCTTACAAATCATTAATTTAATCAACAAACATATTATTCATGAAAACGGGCTTCGTTATTTAAGATGTGGAGATAGAGGAGATAATAATATCAAAATGTTATTAAACTATCATGGTGTAATTGAGTTTAATTTACATCCATTCTACGAGAACCCCGGTAAGTTTCATAGGGTAAACCTATACCCTAGCGCTCCCGGGCTTCTTTATTTCTACAATTGTTCTCGAGCCGTCGTATTCACCGACACTGTTGAATACGATCATATAATACCATTACTTGAAAAAGATCTTGATAATGCAAGACGTGAAAGGTTTGGCCGACCACATTCTAGTGTGCTCACAGCGCTGAATAATCTTGCTGTTTTATTGGATGTCAGTGGCAATTTTTACCGTGCATTGGCACTATATCATGAATGTCTGGAGATGAGCACTACATATTATCACAAATACCATTGTGAAGCACTCCTAACTATGAGTAATCTTGCCGCATTATTCGCCAATAATGGCCAATATGACCTCGCATTGTCATTATACGAAGAAATTTTACCGGAAACAGAATGTGATTATTCAAAAATAAAAATACCGTTAAACCAAGTAATACCCTCCCCATTAAACCTTATAACGCGTCATAATATTGCTAATTTATTTAAAAATAACTGTGAATACGACCGCGCATTGCCGTTGTATGAGGAATGTTTGGCCAATAACAGCGTAATTTTGAAATTGAGTAGAATGACATACCCACGCAACCGTGTGATTGCAGGCGGCGTCATGAACAATTTGCAGTGATAATTTCGGCAATAATAATGAACCGCGTCGATTTATACCGAAGCAACAGTAACTTCTTTTGAAATCGTTTTTATGATGCGTTTCTCTCCGGAATCCGGAATCGGAGTGCATACATGATTCATCGTTAAAATAAAATCATCCCGCTTTATTTCATTCGTTTTTATTTCGGGGTCGGAATCTTTCAGATCTTTTAAAACCTTTACGTGCTTTCGAGAGATTTCATTGATCGAGCTTTTTATTTTTTCATTTCCTTCATCTTTTTTCCATATGTCTTCATCTTTTATATACATGATGTCTCTCTTCGTATCGGTGCAATGTATCGGCCGCTTAAACACATCCAGGTCTTTGAGCCCGCGCATAAAAATCGACCCCACGCTTTCTTCCAAATTCTTTTCCCTCGTTACACTCAAATCATCAAATGTTATATTGAGAGATTTCACGAAATCGCATAAACTGATCGCGTCCTTACACTGCTCATTTAAAAAGAAATTCAAATTAAATTTTTGCTTAATATTTGTCGTATTATTATTGTTTGTAATGTTTCCGATGCATATCTTGGGTAACATTTCAATGATTTGTTGTTGCTGTTCTTGCTGTTGCTGCTGCTGCTGTTGCTGCTGTATCATAATC
>Ga0247722_10001924_pt1 | contig 11098 bp, 7 predicted proteins | sample MSEWelMarce3H_FC_FD_189094 | JGI IMG/M metagenome (GOLD analysis project Ga0247722, IMG submission 189094) | Subsurface sediment microbial communities from gas well in West Virginia, United States - MSEEL Well Study Marcellus 3H_FC | ecosystem: Environmental > Terrestrial > Deep subsurface >...
ATGCAAATGATTTGCCATCATGGTTCCGGCTGTTCCAGCGCCTAAAATGAGTAGTTGTTTCATATTTCTGATTTCAATTCACTTAATTGATTCTTACACAAAGTTCATTTTAGGAGTTGAGCGGCTTTGTGATGTTAGTTACACAAGAACATGATATATATCAGGAAACAGACTTAATGGATAGGTGACAATTGTTACAGTGGCAGCATTTTGGGGTAACTACTTTCGCATCAAATTGAAGATGCATGTTACACAAACTCACACCTTACAAATTGATTCTGGGTCTTTTACTAGTATCTACACTTGGAATTGCCCAATCATTAGAACCAGTTAAGTATTTAAAACTAGAAGATGCTATTGAAAAAGCCTATCAACAAAACAGGGCCATTCAATTAGCCAAAATGGATGAAACCATTGCAGGATCTAGGCTCAAACAAACAGATGCACTATACTTACCTCAGGTAGGCCTTAGTTATACTGCCATGAGCACCAACAATCCGCTCAATGCCTTTGGATTTAAGTTGCAACAAAAAAGCATTTCAGCGGCAGATTTTAATCCTGATTTGCTGAACAATCCAAAAAGCACACCAGACTTTAGCACAAAACTGGAAGTGATGCAACCCATCATCAACTTAGATATGCTGTATCAGAAAAAAGCTGCTGAAAAGCAAGCAGAAATGTATCAGTACCAAACCAAAAGAACAAAAGAAGCCATACAACTAGAGGTTCAGAAAGCCTATTTACAACTGGGACTGATTCATGCCTCCATTAAGGTTTTAAAGGAAGCTTTGGCAACTTCAAAATCCGTTGAAGTATTTACTGACAATCGTTTCAAACAGGGTTTGATACAAAAATCTGACTTACTAAATGCCCAATTACAAGTAAGATCGGTAGAAACCAATTTAGCAAAAGCCCAATCTAACCTTGGAAATGCTTCTGACTTTATGAGTCTGTTAATGGGTCAAACTACCGGACAATTATATACTGTTGATGAAATTGGCAGTACTAGCACCCAACAGGTTGGGCTATTGACCATTGCCTCCGCCGATAGAGCTGATTTTATGGCCATGCAAAAAGCCATTGATGCAACTGGTTTAAACATTTTAGCCGCAAAAAAAAGTTATTTACCCAAACTGAATGCATTTGGATCATATCAACTAAATGATAGTAGAATGCTTGGTTTTGGTGCCAACGCTTATTTAGCAGGGGTTCAATTGTCATGGGATATTTTCAAAGGCAATCGCACAAAAAATAATATTGCCACTCAAGTTTTAGAAAAAAACAAATTGGCTAGTCAGTTAGATCAGCAGAAAGAGCAAGCACAATTAGAACTAGGAAAAACCTACCGTGATTTGAACAATGCTTCTTATCAAAGAAATCAACAGGAAAAAGCAGTTGAACAAGCAAGTGAATCATTGAGAATTTTGCAAAACCGTTATCAACAAGGTTTGGTCAATACCACAGACGTTTTAATGGCCACTACCCAACTTGCCCAACAACAACTAGCACTGATACAAGCAAGCTATGACAAGCAAATCAGCCTTGCACAAATTGAATTCATGACCGCCACCAATAAAAAATAATCTGAAAAAGAAACAAAAATGAAAAAGACAGTATACAGTATCATCACAATAAGTGCATTGGCCCTAGCATCCTGCTCCAGTAAAGAAAAGCAAGAACCAAGTTCTACAAAAACTGATTCTGCCATTCTAGTAACCATTGCAAGCCCAACAGGCAATAATGGTAACGGTTTAAATCTAAGTGGTCAGGTAGAAGCAGGTCAAACAGTACAAATAAGTACCAGGGTTATGGGTTATATCACTTATTTAAAAGTGAAAGCTGGTGACTATGTTTCAAAGGGGCAATTATTGGTTTCTATTAGCAATGATGACATTCTTGCAAAAAGGGCTCAGGCCGATGCTATGATAGCAGAAGCAGAAGCTGCGGTTAAAAATGCAAAAAAAGACGAGGAAAGATTTAATGCTTTGTACAAACAACAAAGCGCTTCAGCTAAGGAATTAGACAATATCAACTTACAATATAGTTCGGCAAAAGCTAGGCTAGATGGTGCCAAACAAATGCGTTCAGAAATCAATGCCATGTTAGCTTATACCAATCTAACTGCTCCTTTTTCTGGTATGGTGAGTCAGAAGATGGCAGAAGCTGGTGCCATGGCTAGTCCTGGTATGCCTATTCTAACTATTGAAGAAGGAGGTGCTTTTCAAATTAGTGCAAGCGTGCCTGAAAATTTAATTGCCCAAGTAAAACAAGGTGCGGAAGCTACTATTAGCATCAAAGCAATTGAAAAAAGTATCAAGGGAAGCGTGGTACAAATAAATCAATCCTCTCAATTTACTGGAGGTCAATACTTGATCAAAATTCGTTTAAGTGGCTCTGACCAAAAAGGGCTTTATTCAGGCATGTATGCCAATGTATTCATCCCTATAAAATCTACCACCAATTTAACCAATACTGAAAGCCCCATCATGGTGCCAGTTGCCGCCATTACTTATAAGAACCAGCTAGCTGGATTATATACGGTTAGTAGCAATAACACGGCATTATTGCGCTGGGTTAGATTGGGCAAAACAACCGGTAATATGGTAGAAGTGCTAACTGGATTACAGAAAGATGAAACCTATATCAGTAGTGCAGAAGGAAAATTATTTAATGGCGCACCAGTAAAAACCAAATAAGACATGAAAAACGGATTCTCAGGAAATATAGCAAAAGCCTTTTTGCAGTCAAAACTAACCATATTATTGATGGTTGCTTTTTTACTCATTGGAGGTTATAGTACTTTTCTAATACCAAGAGAAGAGGAACCACAGATTCAGGTTCCTATGGCAGATATCTTTATTGGATATCCTGGAGCAGAACCAAAGGATGTTGAAACTAAAGTAGCAGCACCCATTGAAAAATTTATATCCAATATCAAAGGTGTAGAATATGTATACTCCACTTCTATGAAGGGACAAGCCATGCTCATTGTTCAATTTAAAGTTGGGGAAGACGTAGAAAGATCCCTGGTAAAATTGTATAGTGAACTAATGCGCAATATGGATAAAATGCCACAGGGCGTTACCCTTCCATTAATAAAAACCAGGGCCATTGATGACGTACCGGTATTGGGCATTACCCTTTGGAGTGAAACATATGATGACTATCGGTTAAAACAAATTGGTCAAGAACTGGGCAATGAAATCAAGAAAATTAATGACGTTTCTGATATCAATTTGTTAGGTGGTAGAAGTAAAGAGGTGAAAGTGCTATTAGACAAACAAAAGATGGCAGAAAACCATGTTGACTTTTTGTCTATTAGCAAGATGATACAGGCGGGTAATATTCAATTCCAGAGTGGTAATTTATTGCAAAAAGACACTTCTTATTCTGTTGAAACGGGTAACTTTTTAACCAATGCAGAAGACGTATCCAATTTGGTGGTAGGCATTAACCAACAACAACCTGTTTACTTAAAGCAAATTGCCAAAATTGAAGAAGGGCCTGAAACGGCAAATCAATATGTTTTGTTTGGCTACGGTAAAGCAAGTGCCAATGATCTAAAATTGCACGCATCAAACTACCCCGCAATTACTATTTCAGTAGCTAAGAAAAAAGGTGCTGATGCAATGAAATTATCAGAAGATATTATTAACAAAGTTGCACACCTGAAAAAAGATTTGATTCCAAATGAAGTACAAGTAACCACTACTAGAAACTATGGAGAAACCGCATCAGCAAAGGTTTCCGAGCTATTGTTCCATTTGTTTATTTCTATTGTAGTAGTAACCTTATTTGTGATGCTGGCCATGGGTTGGCGCGGGGGATTAGTGGTATTCTTATCAGTACCAGTAACTTTTGCACTCACTTTGTTTAGTTACTATTTCATGGACTATACCTTGAACAGAATTACACTTTTTGCCTTGGTATTTATCACGGGGATTGTAGTGGATGACAGCATTATCATTGCTGAAAACATGCACCGACATTTTAAAATGAAAAAACTCCCCCCACTTCAGGCGGCCATCTATGCCATTAATGAAGTAGGAAACCCTACCATTTTAGCAACATTTACGGTGGTAGCTGCGGTTTTACCCATGGCCTTTGTTTCTGGAATGATGGGACCATATATGAGTCCAATGCCAATTGGTGCTTCTATTGCCATGATGCTTTCATTGGTTGTGGCCCTAACCTTAACACCCTACCTTGGATATATCTTTTTACGTGAAAAAGAAGCAAAAGGAATTGGTCATGAAGAAAGCAAACCGCATACACTTGAATCTACAGGCATTTATAAAATTTATCTGGCTTTTATTCAACCCATGCTAGAAACAAGGTGGAAACGTTGGACCTTTATTTTGAGTATTGTAGTAGTGCTAGTTGGTTCTATGCTCTTGTTCTATACCAAAACAGTAGCGGTAAAAATGCTGCCTTTTGACAACAAAAATGAGTTCCAAGTAGTCATTGATATGCCTGAAGGAACTACGCTAGAAAAAACGCAAGCTGTAACAAGGGATATTGCAGACTATGTTTCTAGACAATCCATGGTCATGAACTATCAAGCTTATATAGGCATTTCAGCCCCCATTAGCTTTAACGGACTGGTAAGACACTATGACTTGAGAAGAAGTGAGAATATGGCAGATATTCAAGTAAACTTGGTTGACAAGGAAGAAAGAAAAATTCAAAGTCATGCCATTGCCAAAGAAATGCGTGCACCCATTCAAGCCATTGCAAAGAAATACCATGCCAACGTAAAAATTGTTGAAGTACCACCAGGACCACCGGTACTTTCTACACTTGTTGCAGAAATTTACGGGCCTGACTATGCAGAACAAATAAAAATCGCGCAACAAGTAAAAGAGCGATTTGCAAAAACAGCTGACGTTGTAGATACAGATTGGATGGTAGAAGATGATCAACCTGAATTTCATTTAGAAGTTGACAAGGAAAAAGCCATGCGTCATGGTATAGCCACCGCTCAAATTGCTGCTACTATTAATGGGGCATTAAGCGGTATGAATACCGGCAATGTGTACCAACCCAAGGGCTTTCACCAAACAACTATCAAATTACAGTTGAATGATATGGACAAGTCTAGTATGGATGATTTACTTGACTTAAAAATCATTGGTGCACAAGGCAATGCAGTACCAGTAAGAGACTTGGTGATTGTAAATAAGCAGATTAAACAAAAAAGCATCTATCGCAAAAATCAGAAAGAAGTGGTGTATGTATTAGCTGACATGGCAGGTAAGTTGGAAAGCCCTTCCTATGCTATTTCAAATATTTCTGATAGTCTAGGATCCCTTGTAGTTCCAAAGGGATATAGCATCAAAGAAGAGTATACCCATCAACCTGAATTAGAAGATAATTTTTCTTTAAAATGGGATGGAGAATGGCAAATTACGTATGAAGTTTTTAGAGACTTAGGAATAGCATTTGCCGTTGTTATCTTGATGATTTATATTTTAATAGTAGGCTGGTTTCAGAATTTCTTGGTTCCATTGGTGATGCTAGCAGCCATTCCATTATCATTGATTGGGATTATTCTAGGACATTGGATGATGGGCGCCTATTTTACAGCCACTTCTATGATTGGTTTTATTGCACTAGCGGGTGTAATGGTCCGAAACTCGGTATTGCTAATTGACTTTATTAATATCAGGTTGGATGAAGGTGTTCCATTAAAGCAAGCTATTATTGAAGCCGGTGCGGTTAGAACAACGCCAATTCTTTTAACTGCTGGTGCTGTAGTACTTGGTGCGGTGATCATATTATTTGACCCCATTTTCCAAGGATTGGCTATTTCTCTAATGGGAGGAACCATTACTTCTACTTTCTTAACCCTATTGGTAGTTCCCTTGCTGTATTTTAAGATGATGCGTAAAAAATATCCAGTTAAAAAATAAAACAAATAACATGAAATTTTTTATAGTAACCTGCGTGAAGGAATCACGAAAAACAGTCTATCAACTGTTCAAACAAGCAAATATTAATGCTTTTAGTAGCACAGATGTAGTAGGCTTTAAAGACAACCAACATCAAAATCCCTTAGAGGAATGGTTTGCACATGGCGATGAACAGTTTGATTCAGAAATGATCTTCAGTTTTACCTCTGATGCAAATGCTAGAAAAGGAATGAACTTGGTACAAGAGCACAATGAAACAAATCCAACAGGGTTTCCTATACGCGCATTTATTGTACCAGTAGAAACATCCAGTTATTCATTATAAAAACAAAAACATGAGAGAAAGAATAGTAAGAGCAGTTGCAGGCAGTATGGTATTAATCAGTATGGTACTTGCTTTTAATGTAAACATACAATGGCTATGGTTAGGTGTCTTTGTAGGCGCCAACCTTTTGCAGTCTAGTTTTACTAAGTTCTGTCCATTAGAACTGATTTTAAAACAAATGAAGATCAAAGATTGATTTCAAATACAGTAGCTGCAAAATTTGACACAGCTGCCCATTGATGTAAAATAAGAAAGCCTCCGACATTGGTCGGAGGCTTTCTTATTAAGCTATTAAAGATTCAATTTGCTAAAAGCAATTTGAGTTTCTAATTGTTTATGGTTTTCTTAATACCAAGTTATAGGTACCAAATGAACCTTGATCTACGGTGTATGCAATTGCCAATGTAATTGTTTTGCTACAAGGAGCAACAAAACTTGAAGCACTTGCAGTAACCGCTACGTTAGGATTGGTATAACCCAGATTCCAAACAAATGCATTACCAATTTTTTGTTTGGTAACAGACAATTGGTTGTTCAAGGTATTCACCTTTACAATAATTGGTAAAGGACTTGTAGCATAAGGATCAATGAAAGAGAATGTAGTGTTATCTACTTTGGTGATAGGTACAACTTCACCAGGGGTAAAGTCACCAAAACCATCAGACACTACTACAAAGTTTCCTTGATAGATAGCTGGATCATAAGCGCAGATAGCTGCAAAGCGGCTAAATTCACTAAATCCAGGCATGGCAATTACACCAGCTCCAGTTCCGTTTCCAGTTGCAGGAAAAGCTTCAAACACTCTGTCTCCAATATAAATATTGGGAGCAAAATCATAAGTATCGCCTAGTGCAACAGGAGTTCCAAACAAAGTTGCTAATTCAGCCGAGGTAACAGAGAAAGTAGCAGGTAAGGTTGTAACACCAGCTTTGAAAACTTTCACATTAGCTGCAGAACCATTTTTACGTACCACTACATCTACTTTTGATGGGCCTGTAGCATCCGCAAAATAAAGTGATACGGTAAACTTACCATTAAAGCTAGCCAAGTTCAAAAGGTCAATTGCCTGAGAACCAGAAGCCTCAATTTTAGTTTGGATAGCTGGAATGTCATTGATGGTCACTCTATTGGTGATTGGTCCATCATTTTTGGTACAGCTAGACAAAGCAAGAATAGCTCCAAGAAAGGTGGCTAGGAATTTGCTTATTTTTCTAATTTTCATAATCTGTTAATTTTTTTATTAGTATTTCAATCAAGAATAATGGGATCAAGGCTGCCAAAATACTTTAAAAGATTCAGGTGCTTTTTGAGCAGGTGCATTTGAATTCAATGCAATCTCACTATTACTGAATGGCAAAGACCAAGGATATTTTCTATCATTTGAAACTGGAGTAGTCTTTCCATCAGGACCCAATACACTTGTAACAGTTCCTTCTGGAGCAGGAGCAAATAATACTGGATATTTAGTTCTTCTGTAATCAGTATAGCTATCAACAGGATTTTCAATTCTGTTAATCCATTTTTCTGTCATGATAAACTCTAACTTTCTAGCTGGAGTTGCTGCATCAAACGCTGCTAAAACATCTGTTTTGTATTTAGTAGTTGCAGCAAGTGTAGCAATGGCTGGAACAGTTTGTGCTGCACCGGCAGAACCTGGTTTGATATAGTTGGTGATAATGAAATCCATTTGGTTAAAGGATTCATCCATCGCTTTAGAGAATACTGTTTTTTCAGTACCAGTTACAAGACCAGCATTAATCAACTCAGCTTCCAAATACAAACGGTCAGCATATGTGATAAATTGGTGAGGTAAAGCACCAGTACCAGCATTTTGAGCTCCTAAAGCGGTAATTGTTTTAGCACCACCATCTTCATACCTACCACCTGCAGGATACAATCCCAATAAAGAATAAGTAGCACTATTGGAACCATCTCTACAAGGACCATTAGAACCAAACAAAATAGTAATAAATCCACCATCTCTATATTCAGTACAGTTTTCAGGTGCACCAGTTGCAGTCTTTTGGTTGTAGATATAATATGGAATCCTAGGATCAGGAATATTAAAGAAAATATTCGCATTTCTACCTTTCATGATTTCATACAACCATGGGCTAAACAATTGACCACCACGCTGAGTAGCATTGTAGTCACCATAAGCTGGGTGTCTGTCATCAGTTGCTCCAATTGGACCATAAGGCATCATAAAGCTTTCTGCCTGAGAATTGATCAAAGTAGCAGGGCTGGCTAATAAAGCAGCAACCTGAGCTTTTACATCTTGTACCAATCTAACTTGGGTATAGAGTTTCAATTTAAGGGTATTAGCCGCTTTGATCCAGTTAGTGGTATTTCCTTTGTAGATATAATCATCTGCAGCTGGCTTAGAAGCATTTGGCGCAGTATTATTGATATCCGCAATACCCTCATCAATCATTTTGATTAATTGGGGATAGATATCTTTACCCTTGTCAAATTTAGGCTGTTTGATACCCGCATCAAACTTATTAAACTCTGAAAAAGGGCAATCACCATATACGTCTACCAAAATGCTAAAAGTATAGGCTTTCAAAATTTTGGCAATTCCTGCATAGGTATACCTGGTTTCCTTGGTTCCTTGGGCAATAATTACATCTAAGTTAGAAATGGCGTTATATAAGCCATCCCAACCGGCTGCACCAGCACCATATCTATCGGCACCAACACGGCCAGTAGTTTGGTGTGTATAAACTGACATAGTACCACCAAGCCCAGTTCCTAATGCAATATTACCTGCAATAGAGCGCTCGGCTCCACTCAACAATAACGCTACTGGCACCGCCGTAGGGCTGTTGAGGTTTTTATTTACATCTAGGAATTTTTTGCAACCGGTAAACACAGTAGCAAAAGCAACCAATGCTGTAAAAGAATATATGAAATAATTTTTCCTTCTCATAATTGAAAATTTATGCATGATGATTAGAAAGTGACGTTTAAGTTAATACCATATCTTTTAGTACTTGGAGCACCACCGGTTTCAACACCTTGAGCAGTTCCACCTACAACTGAGTTGATATCTGGGTCAAAATTGGTATACTTAGGTACGTTAGGAGCTAAGAACCAAAGGTTACGACCAGTTAAAGAAATAGTAACATTAGACACTTTTAATTTGCTTAAAGTAGCTGCTGGCAAAGAATAAGACAAAGCAATCTCTCTTAATCTGTAAACTGTACCATCAAATACAGCGTATTCAAAGGCACCGTTGGTAGCAAAACTAGCACCAGTTCCGTTTGTGAAAAACAAGTCATTGGTAGTTACCCTTGTTTGGTTAGGAACGGTTTTACCACCAGAAAGAATTGGAGTGTAACGGTTTTTACCATCAGCACCAGGAACTGGGGTTGGATTACCATATACACCTTCAATCACACGGCTCACTTCACGGCCTTCAGTATCACGAGTTACACCACGTCCCAACATGCTACTGATAGACTCTGAGTAGAAACTACCACCCTTGGTCATATCAAAAAGAACTGACAATGAAATTCCTTTGAAAGAAAAAGTATTAGTGATACCTAATTTGTAATTAGCATTTGGATCACCTACCATATCATCATTAGGATCAACAAAAGGCATTCCTGATGTTGGATTGATCAACAATTTACCGTCATCGGTTCTAGCTGATCTACCACCTCTTAAGTAACCATATGGATATCCAGGTTCAATATAGTTAAAACCACCAATGATATCTCTAGTAAGACCATCAACCAGTCTTTCTACTGTATTTACGTTTTTGGTGTAGATAGCTCTAATATCCCACTGGAAATTTTTGGAAATTACAGGCTTCAAATCTAAAGCAGCTTCCCATCCAGTGTTTCTGATTTCACCAAGGTTGGTGTAGAAAGAACTAAATCCAGTTGTTGTTGGCAAACCAATGGCATAAATCAAGTCAGTGGTTCTCTTATCATACCAAGTAAGTTCCATACCAATTCTTCCTTTGAAGAAACGCATGTCTAATCCCAATTCCAATTCCTTTGTAAACTCAGGAGTCAAATTTGGATCATAGTTAGAACTACCTCTATAAGCTTGAGATTGACCCAAGAAACCAGCAGCGTTCAGACCATAAATGGCTTCTCCGTTACCAGGAGCAGCATCATTACCCACCCTTGCAAAACCAGCACGAATTTTACCATAATCCAATACATTAGATTTTAATTTCAAGGCATCAGACCAAACAATTGATCCAGAAATACCTGGGTAGAAATAAGTGGCATTTTTGTAAGGAAGTGTAGAAGTAAGGTCAGTTCTACCAGTTAAGTTTAAGAACGCATAGTTCCTAAATCCAAGTGAAGCTTCTCCAAAGAAACCAACAAGTCTTCTTTTAGATTTACCATCACTCTGAAAAGTTTGTCTAGAAGTATTTGTCAAGTTGAATAAACCAGGAATTACAAAATTTACACCGTAAACTTGTTGACCCCTAGATTCACGTTGGTTAATATCATTACCAACTTTCAAATCAAGGTTAAAATCATTAGAGATTTTAGGAGTGTAGATAGCAACCAAGGTTGATTGAATTTCTTGTGTTCTGCTAATCACTTCTGTTAAAGTACCCAAAACGTTATCCGCACTTCCTAAAGAAGATTTGTCAATGATTTGGTCTCTATACAATGCATAACTGTTTACACCGGCAGTGTAATCAATTCTAAACCTGCTATTGAACTTATAAGATGCTTTTAAGTTAGCAACAATACGATCATCCACTGAAGTGATTACGTTGTGATAAGCACCCCAAACTGGGTTAGTGTACTGACCATCGTTGAAACCAATTTGAGCACCCGCTCTGTTTTCAGAAGGCCAACCAGTAATATCCCAGTTTCTAGCCATAGTA
>Ga0247722_10001926_pt1 | contig 11095 bp, 12 predicted proteins | sample MSEWelMarce3H_FC_FD_189094 | JGI IMG/M metagenome (GOLD analysis project Ga0247722, IMG submission 189094) | Subsurface sediment microbial communities from gas well in West Virginia, United States - MSEEL Well Study Marcellus 3H_FC | ecosystem: Environmental > Terrestrial > Deep subsurface >...
TACCTCTAGTTTCTCCTTCTATGGGTAAGCATTATGGTGCGTATTCAATGCCTTCTGGGCGCAACATTATTGTTGCTATCATGGCCTATGGTGGTTATAATCAGGAGGATTCTATTATGATTAATAAGGGGTCACTGGATCGTGGTCTATTCCAGTCTGTCTTCTTCAGAACCTATAAGGACGAAGAGAAGAAGAATCAGTCTTCTGGTGAGGAGGAGCGGTTTGGTCGACCTGACCCCGAGCTGACAAAGCAGCTTCGTAACGGCAATTACGGAAAGCTAGGAGAGGATGGATTTATTCCAGAAAATACCTTTGTGAATTCGGATGATATTCTGGTTGGAAAGGTGGTTCCTTTGAGGGTGCCAACTGGTATGGTTCTGCCAGCTGGAGCCAAGAAGTTTCGTGATGTTTCCAGGACACCTAGGAATAATGAGAGTGGATTTGTTGACAAGATTTTCAAGAATAGAAATGGCGAGGGATATTCCTTTGTTAAGATTCGTATGCGTGAACTGAGAACTCCAGAGATTGGTGATAAGTTCTCATCACGCCATGGTCAGAAGGGAACGTGTGGTATGCTTCTAGACCCTGAGGATATGCCTCAGACTGCCTCAGGCATTATTCCCGATATCATCATTAATCCCCACTGTATTCCTTCCCGTATGACTATCGCACAGCTTATGGAGACGCTTCTAGGGAAGATTGGATGTCACACTGGCTGCCTAGGTGATGGCACTCCATTTAACAGAAAGATGACTTTGGACGGTTTAGCAAAGGTTCTACGCGATGACCTTGGACTTGAGCCCTACGGCAATGAGATTCTGTATAATGGTCATACGGGTCGGCAGATGGATACCAATATCTTTATGGGACCCTGTTTCTATCAGAGACTACGCCACTGCTCTGCGGATAAGCTACATTCTCGCGCTTGTGGACCCCTGGTTATGTTGACCAGGCAGCCGGCTGAGGGCAGAGCCAGAGAGGGAGGTCTCCGGTTTGGAGAGATGGAGCGAGATTGCGTAGCTGCTCATGGAGTTATGGAGTTTACAAAGGAGAGATTTATGGAGTGTAGTGATGGATTCAATTGCTATACCTGTAGAAAGTGTGGTCTTCTCGCAATTGCTAATCCCGACGCGAATATCTGGCTATGTAAGGGTTGCCAGAATACTACGGAGTTTGCCTCTATTCAGATTCCCTATGCGTATAAGTTGCTAGTTCAGGAACTGGAGACAATGAATATTGGTTCTCGAATCTTTACTCAGGGGGCTATTCAGGATTCCGAACAGCCTCTAAAAAAGATTATTGAATAAATTATATCTGAATTAGTAGAAATGAACGTATTACCCTTAGTTGCCGAGTTTTTTGGTGCCTTCCTTCTTCTAATGTCCATCTTTGTTACTGGTAATGCCTTTGTTATCGGTGGCACTTTAGCTCTCCTTGTTCTACTGCTAGGTGATATATCTGGTGCCCACATTAACCCCGCTGTTTCCGTGGCTATGTTACTCAAGGGTGCTATTAGCACAACTGAGTTAGTAACATACTCTGTTGCTCAGTGCGCTGGAGCTGCCTCTGCTTGGTATGCCTACAAGACTCTAGCATAAAAATTGATATATACTCATTCGCATTATGGTATAATGCCAGATGATTTATATACGAAGGTTCTAGATACTCTTTTAGTTCTAAGATATACAGCGGAGCACTTCAAGATTCGTAGTGCCCAAGATATTAAGAAACTCATTAAATCTAAACTGGAATCTAAGACTCTGAAAGAGCCAAAGGATTTACAGGAATTGTATACCTTAGAGAAAATGATTTGTGAACTACGCCACGAATTTGAGCGAGTAAAGGCTGAATGAAAAATTGAAGTGATATTTTTACAGTTAAAAAATCACCCTAAAATGTTTCCCTATACAATTGATTGTGATGTATATTCTATTGAGAAAGGAAAGCGTGCGAAAGGAACAGATGGTGAAGTGTTTGTATTTAAATTAAATATCACACTTGATTTACCTCTTACATTTGAAGAACTTAAGACACAAATTAAAAGTGCTTGTAACTCTGCACTTACATATGAGATGCATATGAAAGGAGTGGGAGTTGGAGGATTATATAACGATGCTATGGAAGGCTTGATGGGTGAAAAAATAACATCAGAATTCTTTTGGTCGGTTAATTCTGATACTCAGTGTTACTATATAAATGACCCTTTTAGAAGATTTTATAATGACTATTTAATATATAAAGCCAATAGTAAAGCTACAAGGGCAGGCAACGAACTAGAAGAATGGATAAAGAATGAGAGGTTACAGAATGAACAGATGCTTTCTAGTGCTCCATGTGAATATAGAAATACTGCCATGCTAAATTATAGGGAAAAAGAAAGTAAATATAATGAACAATATACATTGAGAAAGAGGGAAATTGCAAAAACACAAGAGCTTGATTACAATGATAAAGAAACTCAGGATAAATATAGATTCAACCTAGCAAAACAACAAAAAGAATGGTTAGATAAACAAATTCACTACAGCGATTTCTTTGATACAAAAGAAAGGAAAATTACTTCTGAGATGCGCAAAATTCAAAAGGAGCAGGAAAAAGAGAAAATTAGGAAGGAGGCATTGTCTCGGTTAAACCTATAAGATTCTAGATAAAATCATCATTTAGATCGTTATATAGAAAGAAACATAAGTAAAAATTGATATAACCTCTTTAATTTAATTAAATATGGCAAATGAAGTACTATTCCAAAGTGACTATTGGTTTGCTAACACCTACAGTCAAAGAGTCGAAACAATTCAGAATTTCATTGAAGATGATCAAAGAGTTCTGGTTATCATAGATTCGCGTTTACATAATGATATTAGAACAATACTAAATATTTTGATGGAAGAGGAACAAGTTCCCTGTTATGTTCGTCTAATTATAGGAAATCCTGAGAAGCCATTGGAAGTTTATGAATACAAATTTAATCAGGGAATCTGTAATAAGACAATTTATGTTTTATCTAAACTAAATAATATGGCAACTGCCTTAATAAAAAGAGTAAAGCCTGTCTTAGCAATATTTATTTAGAGTGGTCTAAACTATATTTTTTACTCTTCTTCAGATGGAATATAAACACTATGCTATTTCGGCTATGTTGGCCAAGTTCGCATATAGTGACCCTGAAACTCTTTCTGACCTTTGGTTCAAGATGAGAGATTCTAAACGTGATAGCTTTTCTAATGTGTTCAAAGGGATTAAAGAAGTTCCTGAATTCTATTCAGATTCTAAAACTTGTGCTCAGGGGTTTTCTTTAGTTAGAGAAAATACTCTAATCTTTGTATTCCGCGGAACAGAATCATTCCAGGATGTTATTACAGATTTAGATGTACGTCGTGTGCCATATTTAGACAATAAGTCTTTACTTGTTCATGCTGGATTTCTAGGACAATTTAATTCTCTAAAAGAAAATTTACTAAAGACTATTGAGAAATACTCTGGAAAGGTTGATAAGATTCTTTGTATTGGTCATTCTCTTGGAGGCGCCTTAGCTACTCTTGCGGCTGGGCATTTTGGATCGCTGTATAATGGAAAGCTACCCGTAACCTGTCATACCTTTGGTTCTCCCCGTGTTGGAAATGTTGCTTACTCAGAATGGTTCTCTAAGCAAGTAGCAATTCATGTTCGTGTAGCAAATTATGAAGATCCTGTTACTCAAATGCCTATTAGTTTTAGATTCCAGCATTGTTCAGATGCTCTGTGTGTAAAGAAAGATTCAACAGTTGCGACTGTACCAGATACAAAATGGTATTGGCGAATTCTAAGATTCAAGAGTAATTGCTGTTACCCTGTTCTAGCTCATTCATGTGATAAATACATTGAACACATGGTTAAGCTGTATAAGGAGGTAAATTTGGAGTTGAGAGTTGAGGTGTAAAATTTGAAATAAGAGTAATATATTTTTATTATATCATGAATCGGTTGGAGTATTATAACCGCCAGAAGGAGCCATGGGAAATGAAAGAATTACAAGGAACCCTTTTATCTAATTTAGATGTAGTTTATGTAAAAGCGTAAAATTGAATGATTTAAAGTCCTATACCGTAATTTAACTAAGATAAATGCGATTTACAAGAGAACAGGACTTAGTCCTTTCTCAAAAAGATGGTAGTTTTAAGGTTCTTGCAGCGGCAGGTTCAGGTAAGACCTCAACAATGTCATATTTGGTAAAAGATGAGATTGATTCGGCTAGAGCATTGGAATCTGAAATATGCTTCATTACATTCACGCGCTTTGCAGCAGATCAGATTAAACGTAAAATCTCAGGCATCATGGGTAGGCATACAAAGGTTCTCTATGGAACCTTTCATGCTACTATGTATCGTCTGTTACATAAGGCTGGTATAGAGCCCCCTGAACCTGAAGGTCTTTATGATGCTAGAATGGAAGAGGGGGTTAAATTCTTCATTGGCCTTATGACTGCTAGGAATCAGAGGCTTGTTAATGTTCTTAAGACATATAGAATTCTAATTGTTGACGAGTTCCAGGATTTAGATGAGGCTCAGTTCGACTTTGTCAGACAATTTAAGGAAATTCAGCCCCTACTCCGTGTAATTGCTATTGGAGACCTAGCTCAGAATATTTACCGGTTCCGTGGAACTTCCAATGAATTTCTGAGAACATATATTCATCAGATTGTCGACGATCTCCAGACATTTAGACTTACCACAAATTTCAGAAGTTCCAGAAGGATTCTTAGATTTGTGAATACCTTATTCGAGGAGGAGATTAGGAATAAACAAATCTTACCTATGAGGCCTTTCGAAGAGGCTCCTGAAGGTCAGAATATAAAATATTACGAATATGCTAAATGTCCTGGAAAAGGGACAGGGGAATATGAAGAATTGGTCGCCACAACACTCTTGCCTATTTTAACGGATGCTAAGAAGAATAGTAAATCTGTCTGTCTAATCTTTCCTATTATGAAATGCGCTTCCTTTCAGATCATTACAGGACTTCTCAGAAAGTTCAGTAGAGAATCCAAGTATGCTTTCGATTTTCATCAGATTACTAAGGAAGATGAAACATGCTCGACAGTTGAATTCAATTATAATCCCAAGGATTCTACTGCTCCTGTTCAGGCTTCTACGATACACGGGTCAAAGGGCCTTGAGTGGGATATTGTTGCTCTGATAGATTTCAGTGATAAACTCTATGAGGTTAGAGGCGAAGAAGAGGATTCTGAGGCCTTTATCGCAGAGAAGACTAATCTAGCATATGTAGCAATTACTAGAGCTGCCGAGGAACTTTATATCTTCGCAAATGCGAATCTAATGGGTAGAAATCGTCTATTCGCTAGGCTCGGCGAAGATATAGATACTACGATGGACTGCGTTTACTGGGGGAAGGAAGAGATTGAAACAAATCCTGAGAAGGGTCTATATATGATTTCAGTTACAGATCTAGTTAAACAGATTGTTCAACATCCTGTTCTTTATAAACGAGCTATTGCGTGTAGTAAAAATATCGAGATTCTTTCTGAGCGTCGAGGTTCTAAGATGAATATGGAATATGTCTACAATGAATTGAAAAAGAGAACAAGAGAGATGGCATTTGGCACATATATTGATTGGAAGTTAAAAGGACTAATGTGTGATTGTAAAACAAAGACTCTACAAGAGATTGTCATTGAACTTCTAACACTAGATAATTTCTTTACACAGAAGAGTGCAGCAGTTGAGACGGTCGAAGAAAGACTTACAAAACTAGATCTAGCCTTTGTCTTTGCAGAGAAGGAACCCACTGAAGAACTTATCAAGTATATTACTGCTTCTCGCTATATTGGTAAATTCTTCCATAGAATGGCATTCATGACCCCACACGTCAAAGCACTCTGGTATGATATTGGGAATACAATCCAGCGTATAAATATGAAAAAGGAAAAGACAATTAAGGAAGAGTACATTCTTTCTCAACTTCTGAATTTCTACATGCGCGGAATTCTGAGTGAAATTCAGGCGGTTAACGCACCCAGCAACTTATATCAGGGACTTCCTGAAGACTTTGAGGAATTCATTGATTATCATATTGGGCCTGCTCAGAAAATCATTCGTTCACTGATTGAGGAAGCAGGATTAGGAGAAGATATGGGGATTGAATGTGATGCGCCACTAGAATCTGAGACATTTATTGTGGGAGAGGCGGATATGATGGTTGGAGAACTCTTAATTGAAATTAAATGTGGAGCACATATAAGGCCTACTGATTTGCGAGAATCAGGTTCTTGTAAGAACTTGCTACAAGTATTATCCTATGTTGCCTTAGCTCGCCATGGGACTATTCAGTATGATCTTAAAAAAGCCGCTCTCATCAACCCTCTAACGGGTTCATGGGAGATGTATGATATGGATTCTTGGTCCGTGGAAGATTCTAAGGAATTCATGGCAGTTCTAGAGGAATTAAGAGTTCGGGTTTAGCCTAATCTCGATAATTGATACTCGGCTAGAAATGGATGATTAAGATCTATTATTAGTTCTACTCTACGATTCACTTCTCTTCGTATTGTATCATGAGATAACTCATGTGAATTTTTTGAGAGGAATTGTTTTGCCCCTTGTTCAAAACTACTACCTAATCTAATTCGTTCTTTCTCACATAATTCTTTTTTCATATCTATATAGCTTTTCTTAGACCGCTTCTCTTCATCTAACCTCTTCTTTTCTTCTTCTCCTCTTCTAATTTTGCTTTCCTCACGACGGTTAGCTTCTTTTTCTCGCTCTTCTCTTTCTATTAATCTCTTTTCTCTTTCCTTAAACTCTTTCTTCAACTGATTCTCTTCAACTAATCTCTTCTTTTCAAATTCCTCCTTATTTTTTCTAATAAGTTCTAGTTTCTCTTCTCTTTTCTTAATTTCGTTACTCACATTATGCATAATCTGAACTATTTCTTCACAGTCTATGTTCTTTAACGATAAGATTTGTATGATTTTGTCTAGTTCAATAAGGCCATTGGTATTGTTCCAATCGGTGTTTACCTTGTCTTTAACAATCTGTAAGAATAATTTCCAGTTATCAACTGAATACTTGATTAGGTCACTAATACATTCATACTCGCCTGGAATTCCAGAAATAAAGTCTCTGAAAATACTCTTTGCATTACGACAATTATTCAAGCGAAGTTTCTTAACACACTCAGAACCAACATTAATCATATGCGCAGTCTTAGTATTAAGATACCTATATGTATTTTTAATCTTATGTCCGCAAATACATCGTGTTGAATTATCATAACGCTCTTCATATCCTAACTGAATCCACTCGGTATGTAACTGAGAAAGGTCTCCTGTGTAAGAAAGTTCCATGATGTTCTTATCGAACTTAAAATTATTTTCAGTCATCTTTTTTTATGAAAGTAAGGTGACTGAAACCTATCAATTTTATTGGTTAAACACTAGTAAAATTGATAACTTAAACTTATATATGTAATTTACACCATGGAGAAAACTAATATTTATGTTCTTAAACTTCAAGGAAATAAATATTATGTAGGAAAGAGCCATGACGTAATCGGTAGATATCAGGAACACATGAGTGGCAAAGGGTCTGCTTGGACGAAAAAACACAAACCTATGTCTCTCGTAGAATCAAGGGATGGGGTAAGCCCTCTAATGGAAGATATGGTAACAAAAGAATATATGGCAAAATATGGAATTGAGAATGTCCGCGGAGGCGCATATGTTAGTGAAGAATTAGACGAAGTACAAGAGTATGCTTTACAAAAAGAACTCTGGGCTGCCAGTGATTGTTGTACCCAATGTGGTAGAAAGGGACACTTTGTAAAAAATTGCTATGCTAAAACTGATGTGAATGGTAATTCTTTAGAGGACGATGATGAGGAGAGTGATGATGAGGAGAGTGATGATGAGGAGAGCGATGACGAGGAGAGTGATGATGAGGAGGAGGATATCTGGGTATGTGAATTTTGTGACAGCACATTTACAACTTTCTTTAGTTGTAGACGTCACGAAACATCATGTTCGGAATATTTAGATTAATTTATAGGAGTTTTTGCTGGTTTTTTTCAAAAAGCGTATGGCAGTCCTAGAGCAGCTCAGGGTGCGGGTGTAAAATTGAAATAATCTTCGCACCATTTAACGTTAATCAAATGCTTGATCAATCTCAGCGAACTCTAGCCATTGAACTACTTTCATTCAATGGCTACAGTATAGAGGCTGAAAGGCTAATACGACTTGATAAGACACTTTGGGATGATGATCTACTATGGGAGAATGTTTTTCGCACTAGTTCTATAGGTTATAATAATGTTTGTTATGGAACATGGCTCACGCGTGCAGCCGCCAATGGTGATTATAGAACTGTAGAAAAACTTATCGGTATACATAAGGCTATACTAAATAAGGAACCAGATATAATATTTGAAAAATTTTGGGATCATGAAGATGGAAATTGCTATGGGCCTATATACCAATCACTATATAATGAACATCTAGAAATATTTGAACTTCTTCTAGAAAATAAAGAGTCATTCAAAGAGATTCCTGAAAGTGTTATTTCTGAGATGATTCCTTGTCTTGGCGATTCTACACTTAGATATTTACTGGAAAATAGACATATCACTTACGATAAATTTTATAATAAGAAGAAAAGTAGCTTTAGTAAAAATACATATATAGAGAATATAATTAAAGATCTTACACACCTTTGGTATTGCTATACAACCGATCAACAATCCTGGTGGCCATCATTATTTATTCTTTGCAAAACATTGCATATAGATCCTAAATCTTATATATGGGGTATTTATACAGATAAGGAAGAGATGTTTATGAATAAACATATTGATGAGTTTAATAAATTCTGCGTAAGCACAAATTGATATTCAAAGAGTTGGGAATGATTAATTATTAAAAAGCCAAAGGCAATCTATAGATAATTATATTAATCCCTTTTTCAACATATAGCTCTGTCTTACCCACCTTATTCTCTGGAACATCAAGGTCTGAACAAATAGGATAACCTTGAGCCTCTCTTAGTTGCTCATCAATTGTTTCCTTGTGCTTAGCCTTTACAACAGCAAGAGCGGACTCAAAGGTTTGATAGACATTACTATAAGGTTCTCCATTCTCAATAATAACATATACTGCGTTCATTTTACTTAAAAAAATGAAGTTCAGTATTCAATTTTTTGTTTTTGCTGGCTTTTTTTAAAGCGTAGTATAAGCATCAGGCATCTTTTTCTGAGAATAAATAAACTCCCCTGAATCTGTATAGAACTTAACAGATAACTCATACTGGTGGACCCTTGTAACCTTAGCTAGAACGTACTCACCCATATGAACTGGTAGAATAGGGAGTTTGATATATTTGTCAATGTATGAATCATAACTGGGATAGTTAGAACCCTCGAAACTTAATACGTATTTGTCCATGCTTAGATTAATCATGGACAAGTCGTCAATTTTTCATTTAAGTTTTTGCTGACTTTTTTAAAAAAGCGTAAAGCCTAAAAAAATGTTTTCTTCACCTCTGTCTTAAATGTCTTTAACCATTTGACTGCGCTGTCCTTATTCTCAAACAAATTGTATCCCGCGTAAATCGACGGGAATACAATAATAACTGGTATATGTGTATAGCGTTCATTCTGAACTGCGAAACATAGTCCTGCCCCCAATAATACATTACGAATTGACCCAAGATGATAATTCGTAATGTAACGCATAGGCTCTGCTAACTTCTGGAACTGCATTAGATTAAATTGTAGGCTAAGCTTTAACTACAATTTTTTCTAAAAAGTGTTTAGAATCTTGGCATACTCTTTCCGCGTGTCTTAGCCCTACTTTTAGATAAACTTCTTCCTCTCAAGCTCTTTCTTCTAGTCTGAGAAGCTAGGCTTCTAGAACTCCTAGGACCAAACCATGTCATCACCCCAAAATGATCAGACGCATTTATAGGAATTTTCTTTTTAGGGCACATTGCCAGTAAATCTCTCTGACCTTCCTTTGCCTCAGATATATTTTCTACAAACCACTTGGAATCCTCAGGATTTAGACATTCATATTCCAGACCAATCATCTCAGATTTCTTTGGACTTAGATGACCCTTATATAAGATAGCATCAAATCTATACTTCTTTTCTATCATCTTTTGATTCCAGCGCATCATATTCAAATCTGTATCTTCTGTGAACCCTGGAACTTTCTCAGAATCTGAGTGAACCTTTCGAAAAGAATCTACAAATCCATCTGACTTATACTGTTGAATCATAGCCATCTCAGGCCATTCATCTAAGCCACCATCTAAGTGAAAGTTAAAGTCACCACAGACAATTACTTGTTTCCCTTGACACATTGGCTTTTTTCTAGAATCTGAGTCAGGCCTAGATCTAATTAAATCGTAAATTGTCTGAAGAATATCATAACGACACCTGGAATAATGGAGCCACTTGAGTTGCTGGCCTGGACTTGATTTACTTCCAGCTTGACTGTAAAGATTAAATATAACTAGATTAGGAAATTCTATAGCCATTAGAGCATTAGCATATCCTAAGACACCTTGGACACCATACATGTAAATGGCAGAAGGCTTATATTTAGACAAAAAGTAAACATCTACACCACGATTTCTTTGAGCTGTAGTAGGTGTTCCTGCCGCAGGGTAGGGTATTTCACTAGCAAACTTATATTCTGAGATTAGGCCCTGTAATTTCCCATATGAGAATTCACTCATTTCCTGAAGACATAACATATCCGCACCCGATCCTCGGAGAGTCTTTTCTAGTAAAGTTTGTCTTAGGCCAAAGAGTTTCTGAAGTTTAGCATTTTTTGCTAAGCCCCAGATGTTATAAGTGAGACAAGAGAAAGTATCTGGAACACGTTCTCCATCAGGAAAAGATTTATGGAAATCTAGTTTTATCGTTGTATCTGTATAATAACAATGGCGCCCCAGACCCTCTTCAGTATACGCAAATTTGGCACCAATCGCATTTTCTGGAGTTATAGGAACATTTCTAGGAGAATTACTTCTCTGATTACAGTCAGCTTCATTCGAAACGCAGAGGCCTCGGGAAACTGTATTTTGTTCACAGAATACAGGGG
>Ga0247722_10001927_pt1 | contig 11087 bp, 11 predicted proteins | sample MSEWelMarce3H_FC_FD_189094 | JGI IMG/M metagenome (GOLD analysis project Ga0247722, IMG submission 189094) | Subsurface sediment microbial communities from gas well in West Virginia, United States - MSEEL Well Study Marcellus 3H_FC | ecosystem: Environmental > Terrestrial > Deep subsurface >...
CCTCTAGGAGCATAATGATGGCTGACACCCAACTGACAGAAAACGACGAAGACGACATCGTAATCATCGAAGGCGAGGAACCTGTTGAGGCTGCCGAACCTGAAGACGACAGCGATGACGACGATGATGACGATGAGCGGCTTGGCGATAGCGAAGACGACAGCGACGACGAGATCACCAGCAAAAGTCGCAGCAACGTCAAGCGCCAGAAGCAGCGCGAGCGGCAGAAGCGCGCCAAGGAGCATGCGGATCGCGAGCTTGCCGAACTGCGCGAGCAGAACAACACGTTGTTGCGCCGCGTCTCCGCCATCGAGGGCAACACGCTTGCCAGCAATGTAAGCGCCATCGACCAACGCATCGCGCAGGCTCAGGCCGACGTGAAGCAGGCCGAGGCGATCATCGCCCGCGCAGTCGAGGCCGGCAACGGTGACGACGTGGCAACGGCGATGCGTCTGCGCGACGAGGCGCAACGCGAGACGCAGCAACTGTGGCAGCAGAAGCAGCAGGTGGAGCAAGTCCGCCAGCAACACGCCAACCCGAGCCCTGACCCGCGCGTAGTAAATTACGCCAAGGAATGGATGAACGCGAACCCTTGGTACGACCCTAGTGGCCGTGACGAGGACAGCGCCATCACGAAGGTCATCGACAACCAGCTCGCCGCCGAGGGATACAACCCCAAGGACGCCGATTACTGGCACGAACTGACCCGCCGCGTGGCCTCACGCATTGGCGACGACGAGGCGGAAACCCGCCCAAGTCCTAGCAAACGCAAGGCACCCCCGACTGGAACGACGCGTGAGCACGCGCCCGTTTCGACCAAAAAAGAAATATACGTGACACCCGAACGGAAACAGGCTATGATGGACGCAGGCATTTGGGATGACGTTCCGCGTCGTAACCAGATGCTCAAGGCTTATCAGGCTTACGACAAAAGTTCGGCTCGCTGAAACAACGGAGTGAGACAACATGACTAGTAATACTGATGAGCGTTTAAAGAAGGAACTCGGTGTAGGACGGCAGTCGCGCGAGATGGTAGACCGGCAGGTTACCGAAAATCGCGAAGTGACTGATGACGACCGGCTCGAAATGTTTCGGATGCAAATGCATAATGACGCACTCCCTGATCTACCGGACATGCCGGGATATCATGTGTGCTGGCTCACGACGACGAACTCTCGTGACCCTATCCAACGCCGTATGCGGATCGGTTACGAACCCATAAAGGCAGAGGATGTTCCGGGGATGGAGTTCAGCTCAATCAAGACAGGCGAATGGTCTGGAGTGATTGGCGTCAACGAGATGCTCGCGTTTAAGCTGCCCATGAGCCTCTATCAGAAGTTCATGCAGGAAGCTCACCACGACGCACCGTTGCGTGAGGAGAACAAGCTGGCTGAAACCGCAGAGATCATGCGGCAACAGGCAGAGGGTTCAGGTAGCACGCTGTTCGAAGGTGACGGTTTACAGGAGATGCGTGATCACAACCCCCGCGTTGGTCTCTTCGACTAGCGATGGGTTCTCGCAACTTAATCAAAGGTAAATGGACATGAGTACTGTATCTCAACCGTTCGGCCTTCGTCCTGCGTATTCGCCAAGCGGTGTGGTTCGCCCCACCGCTTACGCGATTGCTTCAGGCTACGGCTCGAACATTCTACAAAGCCAGCCAGTTAAAATCGGCACCGACGGTAACATCCAAGCAGCCGCCATCGGCGACCGCTTCATCGGCACCTTCCAAGGCGTCGAATTCACCGACAGCGACGGTCGTCGTCGTGTTGCTAACAAGTGGACTGCGTCCCTTGTGGCCACCGAGATCACTGCGTACGTCACACTCGACCCAACCATTGTCTATGAAATTCAGGCAAATGGCGCGATTGCAGTGACCGACATCGGTAAGCAAGCGGACTTCACAGTCATCACCGCAGGATCGACCGTCACTGGTCTTTCGGCCATGATGCTCGACACCGCAACCCTGACCGACACCGGCAACGCTTCGATGCGCATCATCGACATTGCGTCAGCACCAGACAACAACTTCGGCGATAGCTTCACGATTGTTCAAGTTCAGATTTCTGAGCACCAGAACGTCGCTGATCGCGCCGCGTACTAAGGAGGGCTTGAACAATGGCTACCCCAATGAGAAGTACCGACTTCCGCTCCATCGTTGAACCAATTCTTAACGAAGAGTTCAACGGCATCTACGATCAACGCGCTGACGAATGGTCGCAGGTCTTCAAAGAGTTTAAGGGCATTCCCCGTAACTACCACGAAGAGCCTGTACTGTACGGCTTTGGTGCCGCGCCAGAATTGCCAGACGGCATGCCTGTCACGTATCAATCCGGCGGCGTGCTGTTCATCCAGCGCTACGTGTATCGCGTCTACGGCCTCGCTTTTGCATTGACAAAGGTTCTGGTGGAAGATGGCGACCACATCCGTATCGGTCAGACCTATGCTCGTCACCTTGCACAGTCGCTGATCGAAACCAAGGAAACCCTTGGTGCCAACGTCCTGAACCGTGCCTTCAACAGCGCGTTCGCAGGCGGTGACGGCGTATCGCTCGTTAACACGGCTCACCCAATCGCGACTGGTACGTTCTCGAACCAGCTCACGACCGCAGCCAACCTGTCGCAGACCTCGCTTGAGCAGATGCTCATCCAGATCCGCAACGCGGTAGACAACAACGGCAAGCGCATCCGCTTGACACCTAAGAAGATCGTTTCCGGTCCTTCGAACGTGTTCCAAGCTGAAGTGTTGCTGAAGTCGGTATTGCGTGCAGGCACTGCAAACAACGACGTGAACCCAGTGCAATCACTTGGTTTACTCAGCGACGGACAAGCCAACTTGTCGCGTATCACTTCAACCACCGCATGGTGGGTGCAGACCGACGCGCCAGAAGGCTTGAAGCTCGCTATGCGTCGTGGTCTTGAGAAGAGCATGGAAGGTGACTTCGAAACCGACAGCATGCGCTACAAGGCTACCGAAAGGTATGCGTTTGGTTGGACTGACCCACGTGGTATTTATGGCACATCTGGGATTTAGTCCTTTACGCTGACCAGTCCAATGTGGTAGGGGCAGAAATGTCTCTACCACAAAGGATCTTAAAATGCCGACCAAGTGCCAAATTCACAACTGTACAAAACCTTCTGTTTCTAAAGGTTTGTGCGACACTCACCGCAAACGTGTCGCTCGACACGGGACTACCGAACAGACCCGCCCAGCGGATTGGGGCTCAAAAGAAAAACACACAAAGTACAAGGCTTGGTGCAACTTGCGCCGCTTCCACAGCGACACCACACCCGAAGTTTGGTTGTCAGATTTCTGGCGCTTTGTGTCAGAAACCCCTGAAAAACCAGAGGGGCGCTGCCAGATACAGCGCGCCGATACAACGCAGCCGTGGGGCCCTGATAATTTCTACTGGAAAGAGGCCAGCGTGTCTGCTGAACTGCGGTCGGACCGCGCAGCGTACATGCGTGAATGGTCGCGCAAAGCCCGCGCGGCCAATCCCGACTACCATAAAAACGTGTTTCTGAAGCGGCATTACGGTATCACCATAGAGCGTTACAACGAGATGCTTGCCGAGCAGAACGGCTGCTGTGCTATTTGCGGTAAAGAAGAGAACAACGAGATCAAAGGCAAATCCATTTCGCTGGCCGTCGATCACGATCACACGACCGGCGCAGTGCGCGCTCTACTCTGCTCTGCGTGCAACACGGCACTCGGCCTATTCCGCGACGATCCGGCGCTGCTTGACGCGGCGAAGGCGTACTTACATAAACACCTAGATGCCTGACGTTTTTTGTGGTAAGCCGAGGCCGCTATAGCAGCATTTTCTTTGCAAAGGACTTTTTATGTCTCAAACTACCTTTAGCGGCCCGCTCCAGTCGGGCGACAAGGCTGCCGGCGTCGCCGGTGGTCCGAACATTGGGCAGGCTTATCTGGCACAGACGGCTTTGATTAACTTCGACGCCACACTGGTACAGAACGCTACGTTCAACATCCCTACGTCTTCGCAGATCGTTGACTTCTACGTCGATGTGTTGACGGCTTACGACAGCGCGACTTCGGCCACGCTTTCTGCCGGCACCGCTACCGGCGGCACGCAGTATCTCAGCTCAATCAGCGTAAAGACGGCGGCTCGCCGCCCGAATGCGTTCAGCGCTGCGCAGCTTGCTGCAATGGACGATGTTGGTACGAACCGCACGGTCGTCGCAACTGTAACCTCCGTCGGTCAGCCGACTGCGGGTCAGGTACGCGTCACTCTGTTGTACGTACAAACAACGGCTGATGACTAATCGCTAACGCGGTGTTATAAGAGGGGGCTGCCTTCGGGTGGCCCCTGACTATCAAGGAACAAAGCATGCGCCAGATTGTTGTAACATTGAGCGACGCCAGCGGTGGCGCTAAGAACTCTGACCCCATTCCGCTTGACATCCACGGGCGTCCCGACGTCTCGCTTCAGGTAGCCGTAACCGGCACCGTGAACTGGACTATTCAGCAGAGCCTCGACAACCCGTTTGACACAGCCGCAGGATCTATCGTGTGGCTCAACCACCCCGACACGAACATGATTGCGCAGACGGTGAACCGTCAGGGCAACTACGCCTACATCCCTGCGGCAGTGCGCCTGCAGCTCACCAGCGGCAGCGGCTCGGCCAAACTGACGATTGTTCAGTCCGGCGATAATAGGGCGTAAACGATGGCCGTAGGGCTCTACAGCGGCGTATCTGGGCTGGCCCTTGGCATCGGCCTGTACAAGAACGTCTCGGGCCTGTGGGGCGGCTCCAGCGGCCTCATCAATGGCTTTGGCGGAAGTGGCCCCTTCCCCGGCGCATCGCTGTATCTCGATTTCCTTACGCCGCCACTAGACCCCCGCATTACGTTCTCACGCGGCAGCAACGCGACACTGGTGGATGCCACAGGCAAGATCACTTACGCTCCGGCGAATTTGCTGCTGTATTCGCAGGAACTTGATAACGCTGTTTGGACAAAGTCTGGCGGTGCAGTCACAGCCAACGCCACAGCCGCTCCGGATGGCACATCCACTGCTGATGTGTTTATCGAAAACTCGGCTAACAGTCAGCATCAGGTTTACCAGAACGCCACCACAACGGCAGGCCCAGCAGTATTTTCTATCTACGCAAAACTTGCATCTGGTTCGCGGTATCTCTCGGTTTACCCGCAGGGTGGCACCGTTGCTAACGCGGTGTTTGATTTGTCTAACGGGACAATAACATACTCAAGCGGCGGTGCTTACCTTAACAGCTCTATCACACCAGCCGGTAATGGCTGGTATCGCTGCTCAGTTTCATGGACAGCATCGGCATTATCTAGCTTTTTAGCTTGCTACCTTTCGAATTCCCCGACCAACCCCGCCCCGTCTTATTTGGGAGATGGCACAAGCGGCGTTTACCTATGGGGCGCACAACTCGAACCAGTAACCTACCAGACCACCCCGTCCACCTACGTCGCCACCACGGCATCTGCGTATTACGGCCCCCGCTTTGATTACGACCCTGTAACGCTTGCACCCAAGGGCTTGCTCATTGAGGAAGCACGGACGAACCTTGCTTTGTATTCGGCGCAGTTTGATGATGCGTTCTGGATAAAAGCTCAAGCAACCGTCACAGCCAACGCTACTGCATCACCGGATGGTACTGTAAACGCAGATAAGCTGGTTGAAACTGCCGTAACAAACGTACATGCTGTGTATAATTTTAGTATCGCCGTATCTGCGGGTAGCTACACGACTACTGGCTTTTTCAAGGCTGCTGAACGCACTTGGACTAAGGTAACATTGTTTGACAGCACCGGCGACAAGGGGGCGTGGTTTAACCTATCCAACGGCACAATCGGGACGCAAGAAGCTGGCGTAACAGCAACAATATTTAATTTTGGAAATGGTTGGTATCGTTGTTCGGTAACGCGGACCCTTCTTGCGGGCAGCGGCGGCGTCGCGTTTTATGCGGCCACCGCCGACAATGTTAACAATTATGCTGGCGTTGCTGGCTCTGGAATATTCATCTACGGCGCTCAACTGGAAGCAGGCTCCTTCGCCACCAGCTACATCCCCACGGTTGCCTCAACAGTAACCCGCAGCGCCGACGTAGCGAGCATGACAGGCACGAACTTCTCTAGCTGGTATAACCAGAGCGAGGGGACGATGATCGCTGATTTCTCGTCTAACGGTATCAATACCGTATCGTCATCATTATTCGCTGTAAGCGACGGCACAGGCAACAACATCCTCCTGCCCTTCATTAACTCTGGTGGTATTTCTTTTGTTTCAGTGCTTTCGGGCGGAGCTACATCCGCCAGCCTGAACACAGGGGCCGTAGCTGTTCGCACACTGTATAAACACGCGACTGCGTATCAGGTCGATAACTTTGCCGCGACCCTTAACGGCGCGGCTCCTACTGTTGACGCGCTTGGCCCAGTCCCTGTTGGCGCAAACGTCATGAATATTGGTTGGGCTGCGCCATACAGCGGGCTTTACCTCAACGGCCACATCCGCGCCATCGCATACTACAACACACGGCTACCCAACGCGCAGTTGCAGACGCTCACCGCGCCATCGCTGGCGACGACGTTGACTATGTCCTTCACAGATCAAGCCTACACGGTCGGAGTATAACATGGCATCCGTACCATTTAACAACCTCATCACGTTCAGCAGGGGCAGCAACGCAACCGTCACCGGCTCCAATGGCTTGATCCAGTGGGCACCGAATAACTTGCTTTCGGCTAGTGAGCAGTTTGATAACGCGGCGTGGACGCTGAACGCTGCAACGGTCGGGGCGAATACAATAGCCGCCCCAAACAGCACTACAACCGCCGATACGTTAACGGCTACAGCAGGAACCGGCGTAATTCCCCGCGTAGGGAACCTTAGTATTGTGACGGTTGATAGCTCTTCGTACACAGCGTCGCTTTACATCAAAGCTGGGACTTACACTTTTGCCCAGATTTATATAAACAATCAAGGGACTGAGTGGGCTAATTTTACGCTTACCGGCGCGGGTACGGCGACCGCGAATGGCGCGAGCACGGCTGCAATTGAAGCGTTGGCAAATGGCTGGTATCGCGTTTCTATGACATACACGGCGGGCGGCGCAGATCGTCGTCCGTTCTTCATGCTCGCGGCCAGTGCGTCTGCTACACGGGCGCAGACATGGAACCCTGTCGGCACAGAAACGATTATCATCTGGGGCGCTCAACTGGAACTCGGCTCCACCGCGACCACGTACAACCCGACGACCGTGAAGAACCTGCTCGGCTACAGCGAGGCGTTTGATAACGCGGCTTGGAATAAAGCAAACGCCAGCATCGTGACTGGAGCACAGGCTAACCCTATCAATGGCGCGTTTAACGCCCAGAAGTTGATGGAGAACACGGCTAACGCGCAGCATCGCGTCACGCAGAGCGTCACCTTGGCTGCAGCTCCCCACACGCTTTCTGCTTACCTGAAGGCTGGCGAGCGGACTTGGGCGTTAATGCTGAACGGAACGGTTGCTAACGGCTTCACCTACTTCGACCTTTCTGCCGGAGTTGTCGGCAGTATCGGGGCCGGTGTTAGTTCCGCTTCCATTACTGCTGTGGGCAACGGCTGGTATCGCTGCGCTATCATTTTCACAGCACCTGCCGGTGGCAATGTTCTTGAGTTCCGTACCGCATCCGCTAACGGCTCTGGTTCCTACACAGGCGACGGCAACAGCGGCGTGTACATCTACGGCGCGCAGCTATCTGATAGCGCATCGCTCGACCCATACGTGCCTACGCCCGGTGCGGCACCAAGCAGCACGGCCTACTACGGCCCGCGCTTCGACTATGACCCAGTGACGCTGGCCCCCAACGGTATCCTTGTGGAAGAGGCGCGGACGAACGGGAATTTGTATTCAGAAGATTTAAGTAATGCGTACTGGACCGTATCCGGCGCTTCGCTTTCTGGTGGCAATACCGCACCTAGCGGCAGTCCTGTAGCTTACAAGTTGGTAGAGAATACCGCAAACTCAACGCACCAAATAGGTCGTGCAACACTCGTCAGCGCCACGAATGCCACGGCATATACGATGTCCTTTTACGTAAAGGCAGCGGGAAGAAGCCGGTTAAGGCTGTATATATATGGCTTTAACAACTACACCCCAATCATAGACCTAACCAGCAGGACGGTTGTAAGCGCGACTGGTGGAACCGCGCCTGTTGTTACGTTCACTAACGTGGCTGACGGTTATATACGTGTCGCAATCACCGATACGACCACGTTTAGCGAATTACAGTTTGACGGAATATTTCTTGTAAGCACCGGAACGACGTTTAGCTACCTAGGTGACGGCGTTTCTGGTGTCATTTTATGGGGTTTCCAGCGCGAACAAGGTGCCTTCGCCACATCCTACATCCCCACCATCGCCTCTACCGTTACACGTTCGGCTGATGTTGCGACGATCACAGGGAGCCTGTTTGGGCAGTGGTATCGGCAGAGTGAGGGTACGTTTATTCTCGAAATGTCGCAGGTTGCACTCGGGGAATTCTCCCGTTTCTTTGAAGCTGCCGACGCAACATTTAATACCCGCAAACCGCTGCTGCTTATGAACTCCAGCAATCAGTATGTCATGCAATTCCGCGATAACGGCGTCGATCAGGCTTCCCCTGTTGTTGGCGTTATGGCGGCGAATATGGTCATGAGATTATCCGCAGCATACAAGACCAATGACTTCGCTGGCACGCTAAACGGCGGTACGCCCGCTACTGACACTTCTGGGGTAGTTACGACTGCCGTAGACAGGCTGTTTATTGGTTCAGGCGGAAGCGCCCCTAGCGACCAAATCTCGTGCCACATACGCTACGCCGCATACTACCCCGTCCGCCTCGCGGACTTCCAGTTGCAGGCGCTGACAGAGCTGCCGCTCGTCTCGACGCTCGACTTGGACTTCCTCAACAACTTATACGAGGCCTGATACATGACTGCGTACACCTTCAACCAGCTCTTCGACTTCACGCGCACCACATCCGCGACGTACGTCGGCAGCAACGGCCTGATCCAGACGACGCCAGCCAGCGTGAACCTACTGACGTACACGCAGGAGTTTGATAATGCGGTTTGGGGCAAATCGGAGGTTACTGTCACAGCAAATGCAACAACTGCACCTGACGGTACATCTACTGCTGATAAGTTAGTCGAGAGTACGGCAAACTCGCTTCATACCCTTATAAGAAACATAACAACCACAGCGGTTCCGTATACTTGGTCGTGCTACATTAAGGCGGGTGAACGCACGTTTGCGTTTTTGTACCACTTAGAAACCAATTCCGGCGTATCTATCAATCTTTTAACTGGCGCAACTGGAACCCCGTCAGGCACTGTCGCGCCAACAGCAGCTACCGTGACCAACGCTGGTAACGGTTGGTATCGCCTCACTATGACAGCGACCGCAACTGCGGCGACTAACAGCTTTCGGATTTACACTGCCACAAGCCTGACGGGTTCCGCTGTATACACAGGCGACGGCACGTCGGGTATCTTCATCTGGGGCGCGCAGCTAGAAGCCAACACAGCCGCCACCACATACACCCGCAACAACGGCGGCGTGTACCCCGCCCGCTTTGATTATGACCCAGTCACACTGGCCCCGAAGGGCATCCTGATCGAAGAGCAGCGGACGAATTTGTTCACGTACAGCAACGATTTTGCTGATGCATCTTGGGTTGTCCTCGGGGCCAAGAACCTTGTTGCCAACAGCACGGTATCTCCTGACGGGGGGACCAACGCATCGACTTTGACTGACAATAGCGCGGTAGCTTTTCAGGGCATTAACAAGACCCTTTCGGTCGCGAATGACACCGCCAGCTACACCGCTTCAATTTATGTTCGCAAAACAACCGGCGGCACATCGGCTACGTTTGGCTTTAACTTACAGCTTAGTGGCGGCACGCTTGTCGCGGCGTCCCCTCGACTTAACACCGATACGGGCGTATTGATTAGCGGAACAGCAACGGTACAAAACGCTGGTGCTTACTGGCGTCTAAGTGCCACGGTCACTAACAACACCACAGGTAACACAACACTCTCACTGGCAGTTTATCCCGCCACAGCCCCCCACGGGGTAGCCACCGACAGTTCCGCTGCCATTGGCTCGGCAATCATCTACGGCACACAGATGGAAGCCGGCACATTCGCCACAAGCTACATCCCGACAGTGGCCAGCCAAGTGACACGCTCCGCAGACCAGACTAGCATCGTCGCGCCGATGTTTGCGCCTTGGTATAACCAAACTGAGGGGACGTTTGTGGTGTCTTTGACAATGCTGGCATTAAACACAGTGACAACGCAAGAAGCGCTGCAAGTCGATGACGGATCGAGTAACAACACCACCTTCCTACGCGGGAATAACACCGCAGGAAGCACCTCCTCTTCCGCCACCACCGGAGGGGTTGCGCAGGGTTTTATAGATATCGGCGGAGCATCAGCGGGGGTAATTCAGAATATCGCGTTGGCCATAAAACTAAATGACGCCGCTATGGTTCGAAACGGCGGAGCCGTCTCTACTGATACAACTTACAGTGTCCCCACTGGCCAAACTCGCGCTTTCATCGGGACGCGCAACACTGGGTTTGCCTCTATTAACGGCCACATCCGCTCCATCCGCTACTTCCCATTCCGTGCATCCAACAACCAATTACAGGTGTTAACGACATGACCGATTACTGCTTACAAAACACCGACGAGGCTGAGTTCGACGCGCTCATGGTCAGCCTTGGCTTCTGCGTAGAGAACACCGAGGGTGACGGCGACGACGCCGTCACGACCGTCGTGCCTGCGTCCTACGAAGTGCTGATCGATCGCATCGGTCCGATCACCATATGGGACTACAGCGTCGAGCCGCCAACCTCCACCACGTACCCCGAGTACTACACGAACCTGCGTCTGCTGTTCGAGCCGACCGAAGAGCAGGCCACGCAACTGGCCGTGTTCGCCATCGACCCCAACTCGCCTCACTACCGCGTCTGGGCGTGATGGACAACGCGTTCGACCTCCGGCTGTTCAAAGCCAAGAACCAGATCGACGACGCGCTCGGCGTGAACAAGCGCGGGCAGCAGCC
>Ga0247722_10001928_pt1 | contig 11086 bp, 23 predicted proteins | sample MSEWelMarce3H_FC_FD_189094 | JGI IMG/M metagenome (GOLD analysis project Ga0247722, IMG submission 189094) | Subsurface sediment microbial communities from gas well in West Virginia, United States - MSEEL Well Study Marcellus 3H_FC | ecosystem: Environmental > Terrestrial > Deep subsurface >...
TAATGCTAGAAAAAATAAGAGCAAGTTAAATTGCCATTTAACATTTTTAATCTTATCTTCATCTTCGTTCAGAATCATATCTAGAGTTTTCTTTCTGTCTGTTGATTCCTGCACTTTCAAATATTCTTGCTGGATTATCTTTAATTCAGATTGAATATCATGGGTAGGCTTAGTTGCAATAATTTCACGGGCTTGTTTTGCTAGTTCAGAGTTTAAGTCCAACAAATGCTGGATTAATTCAGGCTGTTTGTCGGGACTTGCTTGTCGAGCCTCACGCATGGTATCATAATATTTCTGCTTTGTTTCTGCATATGAATCCATTATTTTATTGCGTCATAATAAATGCCGAATCTTGATTCTACAGGAAAGTTTGGTCGTTCAATGGATTGTTCTCAATTACTAGAATTCAAAAAGAAGTATAAAACTCTTCAACAACAAGATGCTAAGACTCCTAAAGGTGATCAAAGCCAGAAACCTGCCTTTAACTCTAATAGGGTAATTGGAGGTGATTCAGAAAATGGTGCTGCATGGTATTACCTTCAACCTGGAAATGCCCTAATCTATAGAAGATTCTTCTGATCAGAATATAATAATGAGTGCTTTTGACTCTTTGACAGATCAAATTAATGGACTCTTACAAGTTGACCCATCATGGAAGTCTATTCCTGGTGGATTATCCAAGGTATCTACATCATCTCTTGGATTTTCATGGGGAATATCTTCCCAGAAACTTTACTATTGTCGTCTTCCGTGCGCAGGTGAATGGACTAATGTTCCAATCGCTGATTCGGCACTGGATGTCACAACAGATGATAATAATGTTTATGTTCTAGGTAACTCTACATTCATGTTCAAGGTGGCATCTAATATGGAAGATTGGGTTGTTGTTCCAGTTCCTTCAGGTGTCGTATCCATTCTGTCCACCTCATCTAATATTTGGGCTCAAGATGCGGCAGGAAAGAAATGGAGATTAGCTAAACCTGGAACGACAGGAAATTGGGTCTCTATAGATGATACCTCAGGTACTATCATGACTTCAGCATCTGGATCTTCTTTATACGGAGTCAAATCAGGGGTAGCAGTAAAATCAGATGAGTCTTTGCAATCAGGTTGGTCACCTCTAGGTGAATTTGAAGGACCAATGTCTAAAATATTTGGAGATCTGGACAAGACAGCGTTATACGGATTAGATTCTCAGAATTCTTTATCTAGATGTGCCAACGGATCTTGTAAACCTGTAGATACACCAGGTACACCTCAAGATCTGTCTATTGATACCAAAGGCAATTTATGGATGACAACAACAACTCAGGGCTTAAAAGGAAACGTCTACACAAAGACTGATTCATTAGAAATTCCAGATACATCTGAACTCGATAAACAACGTGATGCTGTTATTCATGAAGCCCAGATAAATAATCAAAAACAATCTGTATCCAAAGTTTTAGAAGAAGTCATTCAATTTTTCAAAAATCTCTTGAAAAAACCTGAAGATACGAAGAAAGAAGAGGCTAAGATTGTTCAGAATAAAGAATACATTGATCGTATGCAAAAAATAATTCCTGCTATGATACGTATTCTAATCTATATTGGTGCCGTGGCTATTTTATATCTTTTCTTTGGAGGTCTAGATTGGATTACTCATTTGGCAGCAATTGCAATTTTGGGCTACGGAGTTTACGATGTTTATTTACAAACAAAACAATAAGATGGAACCTATCCAAGATGCCAAAAAGAAAGCAATCGAAGATGCTCGTCAGGCAATGAAGAATGCTACACCTGAAGCATACCCTCAAGCTCGTATTCATTATTTTACTTTGAAAGAAGGTCAAGGGTGGTTGCGTACTGAAAAAGAACGATTGGCCGCAGCAGAAACTGATCCGTTACTCCGAGATCTGGATAACCGATATGAAAAATCTAAGACAAGAGCACCACCCAAAAAAGTTGATGCAGAATCTAGATATCTTCATCGTCGTCTTATGGAAGAAAAGGATAAGGTAGGTGTTGCTTTGAGAAATGCCGAATTGAGTTCTGTAGGATTACCACAAACATCTTTGATGCCATACATTCTGGATATCTTGATTGCAGTACTTGGTGTTGGATGCGTATATCTTCTCTTATCCGGAAAAGCGTCCCGTATCATGGGAATCTTTCGGCCAACTAATACAATATGATTCAGTATCTAATCTTGATCACTTTGATAATTATTATGTATTACGTATCACTATGGGATCGCGGTCGTGAAGACTTTAAAGATGGAAAAACAGAGACAGTTACAGATTTCTATGATTCCATGTATGCCGAAGTATATAACGCTTTGTGGCATTCATCTAAGACCGTAAATGAATTCGAACAGGTAACTATTCAAGAAGCACTGTTAGCTGGAAAACAAAAGAATTCTCTGAAAATTCTAGATATTGCTTGCGGTACTGGATTTCATTCATGTTTCTTTAAAAAGTTAGGTGTTGATTATACTGGCTTAGATCTTTCTGAAGCCATGTTGAACCAAGCAAGAAAATCATGTCCTAACCAGAAATTTCAAAAAGGTGATGCTACAGTTGCTACCACATTCGGACAAAAATCCTTTTCAGGTGCTTTACTTTTAGGTTTCGCAATCTACGAATTCAATCCTAAAATTATTTTAGATAATGCGTTTTCTTGGATTGAACCTGGTGGATCTATGTTGGTCCATATTGTAGATCCTGATAAGTTTGATCCTTTACTTGATTTGGCTTCTCCCTTTGCAGCCTTTTCTCTGCAAAAGTATTCTTATGAACGTGAAACTAAATCTCAAATCTATTTTGATCAGTTCAAATACACCGGAGAGTTTCATAAGAAAATGAATGATGAGGCAGCGACGTTTTCAGAGTTGTTTACTTTTTTTAATCCATTAAGTGATGGAACGAAATATCGCGAACAAGTTCATAAATGGACTATGCCTTCTATAGAATCAATGATCGAAATCATTAAGGCTGCAGGTTTCCGCGTCTCTGAAAAAATTGATTTAGTTTCAGTTGGTAAAGAGTACCAGTATTTGTTTTTACTGTCAAAGTAATAAAATGTTAAAGATTGGAGATATTGTTACTAGAGGTTCTGAAAAAGGTACCGTAGACAGCGTTTCTCCTCTAAAAATTCGTAAATACGGTGTTCAACCGATTGCGTATTATCCTAATCCAGTAGAATCCGAGTGGTCAGGAAATCCTCCTGAACCAGCAGTTGTAAAATCTGTACCATTCGGTACAAAGCAGTCAAATTATGGAACGTTTGCAGGTAGACGTCGTAAATCACGTAAAAATAAACGTAAAACCCGTCGTCACAGAAGATAATGGACGTTCATGATCCCCGTAACGTTACAGATTTCCAGAAATTTACTTTTTCTGGACATCTGCGCACACATGTGTACAAAGTTCTGGACGAGAATGTGAAATTGGGTCATGCTGATTATGCATGTTTTTGGACCTTGGAACTTTTATGTTCAGGTCTGACTCATTCTTTTTGGAATACAGTATTCCTATCTTCAGCAGTTCACATTAATCGTGCTGCCCCTAATGTCTTTTTATACCTGGTTCGTAAATACGAAGAGTTTAATCCTATTGAATCTGGATATTCGGTGATTCAGATGACAGATATTCGTAACCATCCTCAAGCACGTCAATTAGTTTGTGAAGTTGCTGCAACGGTAGCCTTATGCCGTAAATTGAAACTACCTGTATTCCCTAAAATCAAACCTGAACATGATTTTACACAATTGGTCATTCAAGAGAATTTGAAATCTACATCTAATATGTTTGCTCGATCAGTTATTAAGCAAGAAGATCCGTTAGAATTCTTTGTTCCGGTAAATGAATTGATGTATTCTTTGCGTCCTGAATCTCGTGATGTATCTCGGTGTTTGTACTGGAGTTCATGGATTCTGACCTATGCGGCTAAATGGAAGCAAGATAAGAAGACGTATCTAGATTGTGCGTATAGAACGAATGATTATGTTGAAGAAAAGTATTTGCGTTCACCTGTATGGATTCTATGGGGATGTATTCACGAAACTGCCCGCAATTCACCTACTCAACAATATATTGATGCCCTGTACAAACTGTATTGCTTGAGATGGGCTAAAGGAGATCTAAAAAAGAGATTACCCTTTTTTACAACTGCTGTTCTTTTATTATGCGAACCTGTAGATATGAATTACCAAGTTCCGCAAAGTATTTCAACTGTCCAAGATGTGACAACCAACATTCCTCAATGGATTCAAGCGATCGTCAACACTAAAAAATCTTTTGCTTAAAGTATAAATGAACCATAAAGTCAAGGCTGCGTTAACTCTAGGTGTACTGTTTTTTCTCCTTTCTTCCCCGTCCGTTTATGGTCTAGTCGATTCCCTGGTTCCTGGAACCGCGTACGGTGGCAAACCTACCACTCAAGGTTTAGTCATTCATTCATTAGTCTTTGCGGGTCTAGTCTATTTAATGATGCCTAAGGCGTAACAAAAACGAATTAGAGGTAGTGTACATAATACAGTGAAAAAATGAAACTACTATTCTTTGATACGGAGACAACAGGTCTTCCAAAGAGTCGTGAACCTGCATACAAAGGTCCTAATAATTGGCCACATATTGTTTCTATTTCTTGGGTTCTTCAAGATGGAGATCGCACAGAACGTAAATCATTTATTGTAAAACCTAACGGATGGACAATTCCTGAAGAATCTACCCAAATTCACGGAATCACACATCAACGTGCTGTAACAGAAGGAAGTTACCTAAGTGATGTTATGCTCCAATTCCTTCTTGTGGAACATGATTATATTATTGCTCATAATTTGGATTTTGATTTGAATGTTGTGTTTAACGCATGTTTGTGGGATCTTGGTATTGCTATGCCCGATTTTGGACGCAGATTTTGTACCATGAAATTCTCAACAGACTTGCTCCGTCTTCCGCTAGGCAATGGACGATCAGGATGGAAATCTCCTAAACTATCTGAACTCTACAAATATGTGATGAATAAAGATCCTCAAGGACAACTACATAGTTCTGCGTACGATACCGAACTATTGGTAGAAATTGTGAATAACTTCCGACCCTTCAAAGCCATTTTAGGTTTACTTGGACCTGCAGATATCCCACTAAATGAAACTAACAAAAGAACCCGCACCATCATCCTTTAAGGCTAAATCATACAAAACTACCTATGTATGGGCAATAGACGGATGGGTGTACGATGTGGTCGCCAGAACTCGAATGCAGTTTTTTTCAGGTCCGGATGGACTGCAAATGAACAAAGAGTCATGGAGTGTTCTCCAAGAACCTTTATTTACAGAAGAAGTTGAAGTTCATGTTCTGGACTCCCATTCATGGATTGAATCTGGTGAACTATTTACGATTGAAAAGGGACAGAATTGATGACAGACAAGATGCTGGTTTTACAAGTGCTAGAAGATCATGTGCTACAGTTTTAGGATCCTTTTCTAGTTCGGCTTTCAGAAGTTCAAGAAGTTGTTTGTAGGGAATCGCCTTGACAACTTCTTCGACTGTACGAACCACAACTTCATCCTCTTTCAAGGTGGCTTGAAACTCATTGAAACTCTTTACAGGATCCATTTGCGTCTTATCTTACTTAGAGAAAAAACATGTAAATAACAAATGCTTTTTTTGGATGTGATCTACATATCTTTGGCAACAATTGCTATCATGGTTCTGATCCAAGTTCTGTTGTATGTCGGAGTCAGGATCGTCTACCCTCCTGAACCTCGTATTATTTATCGTGAAGTTCCTGTCTATTCGCAACCTACCAGTTTACCTGAACAACCCGTTCAAGAAGTAAAGATACCCGAATATGAACCTCGTGAACAGATTTCGGGAGGTCTACGGCTGGACCCCCAGTTACCACCTGGACTCAAAGAAACCCGACCAGAAGGTCTCTAATTGGATTTTGTTCTCGTATGATCCGGATCCTGTATGTTTGTGGATTTCTGGAAGTACAGTAAAGAAACTGTATTGTGGTCTAGATGAACGTTTATGTGGCGATACGATCTTTCAAGCAGAGTATAAGGATGGAACCTACATTATTCATGATTTGTTTATGCTTAACTCTTGCCGTGTCTTTGATAGGTCAACGAAGGAACAGCGGCGCAAGTGGCTCGAGACGGTCGAATTCTATAACGTACGAGGACTAGATGAGATTAAGGTATCCAAAGGAACTCGAGTAACTCGCTCAGACATACCTGATGTCTACCTGATTCCCGATGGATATATTCAGGTTCCTGATATCGAAACTTCTGAGTATCTGCGTTCATTGGGAGATTCATTCGATATCCAATTGGAAGAACGAGATGGGCTCTGGTTCGTAAAAAATCTTTGCTTAACGTAAATGGTAAAACGAAGAACTCATAAAAGACGCCACCGCAAGACAGGACGTAGACGGACTATGCGTGGCGGGTTTTATGGTGCTGCAGGTGCTCTAGCTCCAGGAGCAATGGAATGGAAAGCAGGATCTGAATATGGTGCTGATATGGCCAATCGTGCAGGAAATACAACTGCTTGGCCTTTAGCTAAACCTGGTAATCTTCAACCAGCAGCATTATATGGTCGTGGACGTGGACGAACCAAGGGTGGACGTTCTGGAAGAAGACGTAGAATGCGTGGCGGTGGATCTTATGGTGCTACTCGCGCCGAATTCCGCGGTAGTGGAGAAAGAGGACAAATTAATGTTTCCCAGGGTCAGGCCAAGACCGCTCCAGGTCCAAATGATCACCGCCTAGGAGCATTCAATGATGGCAATAAAGGATTTGGGGGCTTTGCAGGATTATTCCCCAAGTAAGTAACAAATGACTGATTCAGTTCTTGCTGGTATTCTCTTTTTAGGAGTAACATACTATTTACTGAAAAAGAATGTTCCCCAAATGTTGATCTGGGTTGTCTTAGGTTACCTAGTAGCCTTTAACTGGATCCATTCGTCTCGTACAGTAGCTGTGTTAGTCGGTATTGCATCCGCATATGCTGTTTGCTATTACAGTACTCGCGAATACTTTGAACAGGAAAAATTAGAAGAAAAGAAAGAGTCGGATCCAAAAGAGCCAGAGCCTACAGGTAAGTCTACCCCACATGTAGATTTGGGTACTACTATTTTACATGCGTATCGTAACTTAACTCCTGAACAGATCGGAGGAATGCGTCGTGATACAAAAGAATTAATGGGTCTTCAAAAGGAACTAATGGGTACTTTGGCTGAAATGAAACCTGCTATTGAACAGGGTGCTGAACTTCTGGGAACATTCAGTCAATTCTTTGGGAAACCTCAGTAACGACGACGAGTCTTACGACGACGAGTCTTGCGATGCTTACGACGACCTCCTTTCTTTGTTTCACCTCTTACTGCTGCAAGTGCCGCCGGATCTAAACCATGCTTTTCCCTTTTAATGGGTAGACCAACTAAAGCATGCTGTCCCTTTTCTCTCGTTATTTTTCCTGGCATTTTGTTTTAAACGCAAGATAATCTTGTCATAGCATCAGCATAGACTAGAGTATGGTAATCAGGATCATTAGTAGCAATCCATGGTCCACCTACTAATCTGACCAAAAATTTCCAGTACCATACATCAGCACTCAGTTCTTGGTAGCGAAACAGGTTTTTCCATAAATCTAGACACTTCATTAATGGTAAAATATCCATTGCTGAAGATTGACCGGAAAAGATAATCCATACGGGATACAGGATTAAATCAAATAGAAGGACTACAAAATCCATAAGATCTTCAGGCATAAATAGTTTTCGCAAATCAAGATATTCGTAGGCTAAATCAAAATAAGGTTTATCAGGAACACTGAGTCCTCGCTTCATTTTTTGTAGAGATTCTGAATCTGGAATCATTCAATTTGTATACCGTCTACAGGAAAATCTTTCTTATCAAACGATTCAGCACAGATGTACGACCAATCTATTTCACGAAAGACTTCTTGCAGTAATTCGAGAGTAATCAGGTTTCCGTGGACAACATATTGTGATACCTGTTTCGTGTAATCAGTTTCTCCAGAACCGATCCATATCCATGGACATTTAGGTTTCTCATCAAGACGTTCAAAACGGTCAGTATCGCGAACAAATACGTCATCGGCATGCCACACTTTTGTCTTGGATACAGTTTCACCCATATAGGTTCTGGATACGGTTTCGCACAAAATAGTATCTTCTGGAATGGTTACCGTCCATTGCAGTGGCTCAACACCCGTTCCCAGTCTCTTAAGATTAGAAGAATATCTGATTTCATTTGTGTACATATATCTTGCAAGCATTCTTCCTAGTCGCAGGAGACAACACAGCATTTTTTCTTAATAGGTTGAGTTTGTTGAAATCGGTGGTTCACCGGCTCCTAAGGTATCAGTCTCCTTCTTTTCCCCAGTAAAATGTTCAGCTGCCAACCCTTGTAGACCACGATCTAAGTTGAGACCTAGAGCAATAGATGTTGCCAGAGCAGTGATAATAAATGGGGTAGAAATCACAACCCAAGATACAATTCCCAGATCCACGTCACAGAATGCATCCAGAAGGAGGACGCAGACAATTCCAGATACCAGTTTGACCGCAGCGGTAATATACATACCTAGACCAAGATCTAGACCAATATGTATCATAATGTAAATCAGATAGAGCACGGCAGGAGGACAGAGATGTTCGATAAACATCATCTTCACGTTGTTTACTTTAGTAAGATAAAAAATGTCTGATGAGGAGAAGATTATGGAAATAGCATTCTGTTCTCGTGAAGAGGCTGAAGCCGCACTCAAGAAAGCAGGTAATGTTTTGGAAGCCGTATGTCTACTTATGGAAGCCCCCGCTCCTAAAAAAGAACGAACGCCACAACAGAAATTCTTTGATGATACTCGTAATGCATTAGCCGAAATAGAGAAAAAGTGTACAGATGTTCTTATCGCAAGTCGACCCTCTGGTTTGGCACCAGACGAGAAGCAAACCCCCCACGAAGAAACTTCTCCACAAAGTAATTGCTCTCAGGAATGTCAGCCTCGCGCTCAGGAATCAGTGGAACAAAAACAGGAAACTGACGGTCCATAATGGTTTGAACACTTTTGCGATTAGGGGTAGAATAGCCGTACTTTACTCTGCTCTGATCTTGAATCGCATCTAAGTCTCCAATCCCCATAAACGGTGTCGTTGCCCATGGACGCTGAAACAATTGTTTAGGACCACGAAGGCGTATGGTAGATGGATCGCCGTTACGCATATCAGTTTGAAGATCAATTGCACACCCTCCTTCTGGGGAATTACCAAAATTTCCACGAGGAGTCAGTCCAATAAATTCACCTGCGAATTTTGTGGCAGAACCGTTTCCGCATGATTCAGGATTATTAGCAAAATAGGTAGCCTGATTGTTTCTCGCAGACGCATCTACTGATACATTATTGTTACGGGCATTAGCATGAAAAAAAGGGTAGTCCATTCTTATTTGTGGCTTAGAAAGAAATGTTTCTAAAATATATAATCAATGTCTTGGGGGTATCACTTAATTCTAGATTCATCTAAGTGTATGCGAGGAGCCATCCGTTGCCCCGGTATTATCACACAGTTTTCTGATGATCTAGTGAAAAGAATTGATATGGTTCCTTATGGTCGCCCTCAAGTCCAACATTTTGGATCTGGAAATAAGGCAGGATATACATTGGTTCAACTTATTGAAACGTCTAACATTGTAGCCCATTTTGTTGAGGAATCAGATGATATGTATCTAGATGTTTTTAGTTGCAAACCTTATGATCCTATAGTTGTTTCTCAAGTTGTCAAAAAATACTTTAATCCTCTGAGTATGCACCCACGCTTTCTAGTTCGTCAAGCCGGACGCTATCCTCTGCTCAGATAAAAACGGGAATTCCTACTCCCTAGGCGTTCTCAGCCTCTTCGGCCACTGTCTCTGTGATAGCCTTGGTAATTTCCACGACCATCACATAGTTGATGACGTCGTCACCAAACGTCTCCACTGTAAAGAGACACGGGTATCCCAGCATGCGATTTGAATCTACAAGCCTGGGAATCAGTGCCCCACACACTCTGGCCACGGCACTTTCGTACCGTTTACTGTTTCTCTGTATCACAGCAATCTGAACAAGCTCGTCGAGAATTTTTTTGTTCTCGGGCCACTCTTGGCCATTCAGAAACCCACGCAGCTCCTCCACCTTTGTCATGTCGATATCGGTGCTCATTGTGGGTAATAAGTGAATACCTTTTTTCTATAAAAAAAGAATCCGTTTCTAAAAAAGGATTACTCCTTTACTCAAGTTGATCTAAGGCCTCTTTAACAGCCTTACGCCATTCTACTGCATACTCCTCCTCCATCCCTGTCGGCCGAATCTTATCTAGCTGTCGCCAGGCATGAATTGATTTGGGGTCTTTAAGTTCCCCACATTTCAACAGAATGCGCCAAGGTGGGTTCTCCACCTCTTGTTCCTCAAATGGAGGACGAGAAGAGTACATCCGCTTTGCAGCAACTGGACCTTTAAACTTCTTCATCTCCTCCGGATCGCCAATCATGGCACTCCATCCCGCAGCATCTGTACAGAACGTGTGTCCCAGATCCCAGTCACCATTGGTGCGCTGTACTGTAAACGATCTGCACTGAGCAAGTATCTCAATCCCAGAAATGTCATACGACGTCTCGGGTTTTGCAATCGTGTTACCCATGGTAATATGATCTTCAAAAAATTTCACGAAAAGATTCCGTTTTCTGGCGCAAGGCGAACTCCAAAACGAAAAAGGTATCCAGTATATCAACAAGTACAAAAAATGTTTCAACCATGTTCATGGATTGAACAGGATCATAATTTCAAGTATGTGGTAGACACATACGGTCGAACTGGTGAAGGTGATATTGCACGAGTTCGTCTGACAGGATTTCGTCCATACTTTTATTTGCGTGCTCGTTCTGAAACAGTAGCAGATATTCAATCTATCCTAAAATCATCTAAAGGTACACCTATTCAAGTAAAAATCACAAAAGAGAAGAAGTTGGATGCTATGTCCGGATTTTCTGATCTGAAACCTATTGATGTTTGGAAACTAGAATTTACTGCACTCTGGG
>Ga0247722_10001930_pt1 | contig 11083 bp, 16 predicted proteins | sample MSEWelMarce3H_FC_FD_189094 | JGI IMG/M metagenome (GOLD analysis project Ga0247722, IMG submission 189094) | Subsurface sediment microbial communities from gas well in West Virginia, United States - MSEEL Well Study Marcellus 3H_FC | ecosystem: Environmental > Terrestrial > Deep subsurface >...
CACGTGCTTTTAATTCTAAATCGTTTATTTTTTGTTCACGTTCAAATAATTGCTTTGCAGATTCGCCTTTTATTTCAGCTAATTTTAATTCGTTTTTTTGTAATTCAATATTATTATTTAACCTTCTTTGTTCTTTTGCAGATAATTTATCAAGTGATGAAGTATAGTCTGCAGTTGATTTAGTTGTTAATCCTATTGCCTGTGTTAGTTCGTCCCAATATGCAATAACACTACCCAACACAACTATAAAGGCACCAATTCCGGTGGCAATTAATGCCCCTTTAAATACCTTTAATGCTAAACTTGCTCCATTAGTAACAAATGTACTTATTGCAGTTGCCGCTGCCCTTCCTTTTTCTGCTATTGTTATCGCAGTGATTCTTAGCGCCGATTCTTTTTCTAAAACAGACCTTATTTCCTCAACACTTGCCAAGGTAGCTTGAACCGCTTGCAACTTAACAAGAGTTTTTTGTAAATCCTCCGATTCACTACCTACTAAGGCCATTACACCCTGAACGGCTCCAAATCCAGCTACTATCCCGCCTCCTAATTGCAAAGATGCTTGTAAGGATCTACCATCTTGACCGGTTGTTTTAATAGCTGCTTTTAAATCAAGTAAACGATCTTTAAGCTCACCGGCTTCGCTAAGTGCTTGCCTTCCTATTGGTGAATTTTCACCCGCTTGTAAAGCTAAATCCTGGTATTGTTTTAAAGCCCTATTAAGCTCCTTAAACCCGGCTCCATCGGTGGCTTTCTTTATATCATTTAACTGCTTTTCGTATTCATTGGTCGCAGCTGTTGCGCCTTCGGTGGCTTGTGTTACCTTGTTAATCTCGGTAACCGCTCCGGCAGTCTTTACATTAAACTCTAAACTAACTACTTTATCTGCCATTTAATATATATAATTATTCAAAAAAAAATATATCAGTAAAATCTAAAATTTGGTATTCTGTTAATATATCAATAGTGCTATTTCCTAGTGTTGGATTAGCTGATGTGTATATCTGTAAAGCTGCATTTTCTAATATACCGGTATTTGTGGCATTATCAGTAAATTCAAAATAAGTATAAAATTTACCAAACCTTGTAACTGTTGAAGCTAGAAATTGTTGATTCATTTCCCCTATTTCACTACTTGCCCCATTAATTTTTAACCACATAGTTCCAATAGTACTATAAGCAGTCGTGTTAAAATTCAAACGAGCATAAACATTTTTAAGCCAAATTGATTTACCAGCTCCAGGTGCCGGAATCAAAGTAATTGGTGTCGTTCCTAATAACTTAATTTCAGCGCTTGTTAGTGTTCTTTGCGCATATTTATAAGTGCCTATTAAACTATTCTGTAAAGGAATCTCTTTAATATCACTTCCTAGCCTTACAAATGCTCGTTTGTCAACTGTATTAACAAAGGTTTCCCCGCTATAAATGTCGCTAGCTATCCAGGTTCCATCTGTATGGTTACTTGTGGCCGGTATTGTTGGAACTACTCCGGCCGTTGTTGATCTTTTTAATAATATTCTACTGTCTAGTATGTTCATTAGTTTAACCCTCCATTTACTATTAATATTTCGCTTGTCGCGCTTATGCTTCTTACTTCGTTTAATCCGCCTTCAACTATTGCCGGACTTCCATTTAATGAGCTTCCTACTATGTTAGCCCCGCCCTCAACTGTTGGGACTTGTGATTGTGCATTGTTGTATCCCTTACTTACTCCCGTACTCGGTGTAAAAGGATTACCAACTTTTAATTTTAATAACTCTACTTTGCAAAGTTGTGTTTGTGTTCTATCTGCATCAATAATTTTATTAAGAATGTAGTACTGATTATCTATAAATATCTTTTTTGCGAAATTGATATTAAACAAATCTTGAGCAGTTAATAATACTTCTAACTCAACAAGCTTACTGTCAACATCTGAAATCTCGCTGATCATTTTATAATAATACAGATTGTAAAGATTGTTATTGGTATAATTAGCCGGATTCATTGTCCAATAGATTTCTTGTGGCGCATCAAAACATAAATCACTTGTTGGATTATCTGCATCGTTAATCATTCCGGCAAATGGGTAAGTGTTTTTTAAAACTCCTCCATAAATAGAACTGTAAAAAGTAAATGGCTCGGTAAACTTTAAACCGGCATATTGCAAAATCCTAATATTACTTCCGGTGCGTTGTATATTATCATTTACGATGATAGGGTAAATCCTCGGACTTATAGAATCTTTGTCAGGTCTATAATTTGGCGTTGCAGAAAATAACGGCTCTATCTTTTTCTCATTATTTAAAAAGTCGTTATCAATAATTAATTGCTTAGTGCCGTAACTTTCTGAATAACTATTTTTGTACCTTTTATTATAATAGTCTTGATCGTCTTTATAAGAAAAAGTAAGTTTCTTAAAATCTAATTCACCTAGTGGTGTTATTTTCCAGGGGGTATCTCTATTTATTTTATCACTCCAATTTAACGTGTTTGTTTCATCGGAATAAAAAGTATCCCTTGGTTTGATTATTAAGTTCTTAATATTGTTTTTGTCAGGTTCAATATAAAGATTAAACATCTTAATAATACCACTTATAAAATCTTTGCAAAATACATTCTCCGGAATAATGGAGCTTATTGTAATAGGTGAATTTTCACTTAATTGCTCAACGGCGGTAACTCTAAAATATGAATCGTTATCAATTCCGAATGATGCCGTCCCGGTTGTGCCACTTGCATTTGTTGTAAACTCCCAAAGGTTAAAAACGTGTAACTCTGTTTTGATTACATCACCAGCATTTAAGTAAACCCGTTGTTGCCATGGTGTCTTAACCGGCAAAACACTAACCGCGTCATTTATTAATAATACTCGTTTATCTTGTGCTAAAGTTAACCCCGTTGTTAGATTCTTTAAATTTATTTTATATTCTAAATATCTGTTAGCTACTGCACTTGTTCCGGTTGGGAATGTTACAATATCACTACTTGAACAATCGAAAAACAAATTAATATCGTAAAGTCCATTTTTAGGCGCTTGAAATCCCGTTAAAACAAAGTTGTTGTTAGGATCACTTACTTCCTTAGTCCATTGCCAAAATGAAAAAGTATGCTCATAATAAAATCGTTTCGGTGAAATATCATACCTTCCAATAGTAACTGTATTTAAATCATCTGCCAACATACTTACAGATGCTGATCTCTGTAATATATCAGTTGGTGTTAATTTTAAATTTTGTTTATTGAATGGAATTATTAAAGATTTGAAAAAATCAGTGTTAAAAAAAGCACTTGAATAGCTATATCCTGAACTTGCAAAGATAGTATCAATATATTGCTTAACATAAATGGCCGGAAAAAAGTCCCTTACATCCCATCGTTCCTTCATTGGGTCTAAATTAGTCCCGTAGTCAATCATAGGGTAAACATAACCTATGCCCTTAGTTGCGCTCCATGAGTTACTTATATTAGCTTGGCTCCAATCGTGATCATAAGCTGATAAATCTAAATCTGTTAGCTTATCGTTATTAATACTAAAAAACAAATCGCTAGTTTCACCAAAAACAACGCAATTATAAACGATCTCACCGTTTTCTAAATAGCTAATGTCAACAAGCCTTAAAGATCCTTTTAAAATCTCTACAGAATCCTCTAATATCAAACAATCCGCTTTTTTGTTCGGATTAAAATCCGTTGCATATTGAGTAACTTTGCTAATATTAAAGATGTTAGCAAACAAAGTATTGTTTGTCTTGGTCCCAGGAAGTGCGATAGTCTTGGTAAATGTGCCTTCCCTCTTTTCCGGATTACGTATATCTGCTATACTGTAAGTTATTGGTAACGAAATGTTTTCCAATAGGTTTAAACTTTGGTATTTTGTCGCCCCAAATGGCTTTACAAATAACTCAACCACGTTGTCTTGTTTTTATGTATGATTTTTCAATAGTAATCTGCAAATTAAACAACTTATCGTTTACTGTTTTCTTTACCTCGTATGCAGTATCCACTATATTAACTACTTCGATACCGCTAGCCGTTTCCATGTATGTAATAGGTGAGCTTATTAGCTCTTCAAGCCATGCTGACTCCGCTTCGGTTATCCAATTACTATTTAAAATCATAGTTTCAGAAACCTGAGTGTCATAAATTATATTAGCCCTTTGGAAGTCTGTATAAACATAACTGCTTCCAGAGAATCCCCCTACATTACGGCGGTATTTCTTTCTTTCAATCGAGTTGTTTTCACGGCTCAATAAATCAAAGGTAAACGCATCATAAGCCCCTAACTTATTTAGAAAATAAATCCTTTTAGATTCGTATTTGCTGCAGGAAGTATCAATATTAAACCTTACCGGAATACTCTCCGCGCTTCCCGTTCCAAAGGTCTTGATAATATAGTAAGCCGTTGTGATTGGTATAATATTACCTTGGTTTTGGGTTGTGGCGTCTAAATTAGCATTTAATATACTATTTAGGTTACTTGGTCCCGCCGGGGTATTTATAAACCTTGCAGCTGTGGATCCAGGAAGTAAAGCGTCATTTGGATTCTTAATATAAGTTGTTTGAATTAAAGTACCCGCGGAATTATAAGCCAAAACAGTTATGTTTGTTACTGCGCCTATCTCACCAACTAAGGCCCCAACACTTGCCTTTTCTGTTATCTTTATTTTTTTGAGCTAAGTTATTAGTCAATAATTGACTTATGCCAATTTCTGAACCCATTATTCTATACTTGCTTACAAAGGTATAATCTACCCATTCCGGCTGATCAAGTGATGCAGTCCAGCAATAAACATTTGGTGATGTACTTCCGGCGTAATATGTTAATGTAGTTCCGTACTCCTCACCATAAGTGATATTAATTTTTAAGATGCTTGAGCTAGCCGATAATACAGTGATATTATTATAAGGGAAGTTTTGAGTAACGTAATTTTCAGCAATCCGCTTAGCATTAAATAACCCATAACCATTGTCAGGCCTTGCTGGAATCCTATGCCTTGATACTGTTACCCCGTTTATAATAACATCAAAGATATAATTAAAATTAGGCTGTGCTGTCTGGGTCGAACTAAGCACATAATTAATATCGTTATAAACCGGCGTGTATTGTATCGGCTCTTGTAGTACTGTTATTGCCATTATTTTAGTGAAATAATTATATCTTGTTTAAATGCTTCGCTTAATTCTTTTGCAAACTTTATAAATCTACTTTCGTTAACTACATCGGAATAAAAGTTAGTTTTGGTCGTTCCTTTTTTCTCTATTTTATCCGCTATCAGTTCCGCTGCCCTCCTTCGCTCCTCGTCAATTGTCATCTTTTCTTGAGTCGTAGCCCTTCTTTTTACCGGAATACCTTTTTTATTTAACTTAGTCAAATCAACACTACTTTTTAATTTTAAAGGCTTTGCACTAATCCATTTTAATATTGATTCTATTGGTGGCCTATGCCCTGGCTTCCTTCCTTGATCTACCCAAATATAATAATCGTCTAATACTAATTGAAATGTTATACCAAATTGTGTGATCTTTAAAGGCTCAAAGTTAATAGACTGCCTTAAATTGCCACTTGCATTTATAGGACTGTTAAATTTACCTTGTGGTTTGTCTAGATTCTTTTGTAAATCCTTTAAAAGATTATCAGCAAAATCGTAAACAATATCCCCAACTTTATTAAAATCGATTTTTCCTTTTGGCATGATCTAATATCTCCTTTTCCTCTTGTGCTTTATCCTTAAAGTATGCAACCATATTTAAAAACCATACTATATTCTTATTAAGTAATTCGTCAAACTTTAACACATCGCCCTTGGCTAGCATATCTAGTACCCCGAACCAACCCCATCTTTCATTAAAGCTTGAATCATCTCTGTTGTTAGCTCCTTCTGTTGCTGTATTGTAAAGTCTAGAATATCTAGCGTCAAATCGTTTAATAGATTCGAAAAAAAAAGCGCGAATCCATATACGTCCGCAATATTTAGCTTGTCTTGGAATAGCCTCGCCCTAGTGGCGTGCTTCATTCCGTCATACTCTTGCCCGTCCTCGATATAGATTACCGCCATTATATTGGCTAAGTTTTCAAATATCAGTTCGCTATCTTTACAAAATGTTTTAATATCGATATATTGCCCGGCTGTCAACTTAGTTACATCAATCACACCCCTATAAGTCTGCCCGTTAATATTAATTACATTCTTGATCTTTGTTTCCTTTGGTAACTCATTAATGAATGAAATGTACTCTATTGCCTTTTTTAAATCATTTATTGGCATTTTCATTATTAAACCAGGCTTCTCATTGCTTAATATAGAAATAATGTCTATATAGCGCTCAATAGCGTCCGTGTCTTCTTGTTGTAACTTGCTTTGCAGTTGTGCGAATTGTTTAAGGTTAACGGCCTCCCAGGAAGTTGGTAAATTAATCTTCATAATAATAAATATATAATTTGTGATATTGATTTTATCTAATTAAATAAACTCCGCTTGATATCATTTCTTTTTTAGCCCTTAAGCAAATACATAAACTCATAACCATGTCATCATGTAGGCCATTAGGTGCGCTATAATGAATTTGCCTTGTCTTTAAGTTGTATTCATAGGTAAAGTAATTTAACTCGTCTATAAGGTCGCTATTGTCTGGTATTGATATCTCACGATTTTCAAAGTTAACGATTAACTCCTCAACAATAGACTGTTTGCTTTTGGCAGTTGTTACGAATGGTTGAATCTGATTTTTATTGTAGTTAACCGCGTTCTTTATCTGCTCAAAGATAGCATCTTGTGCGCCATTAGTTTCAATCAATGTTTTAGGCTTGTAAACATTCAACACCTTAACCACGTTATTAATAATTGCGCTCCATTCCATATGTCGCCATCGTTCACAATAAAATACTTCATTACGTTCGTTAATTATTGTTAAGACTGTGTAGTCATCCGCACGGCCTAAGTCAACACCAGCGTAACAGTTTTGTGTTGGATTAACTAACTTAATACATTCGTTAACGTTCTTAAATACTGCGCTACCGCCATCTAAGAACTCTGCAAGGTATTCTTGCCTAAATACATGCTCCGGTAAATTGCGCCTAGCGTCTTCAAGCTCGGAAGGATCTATCTTTGGATTGTCAAATGAAGTGCCTGATATTGAATAGTAAGCCTCGTTTTCCTTGGCTTGGTTAAATAAATCAAAGAAATGATTTTTACCCTTAGGTGTTGAAATGATAAGTACCTTTTTTCCTTTAACTAAAACAGTAGCTTTTAAAACTTCCGTCCATGCCTCCTTTTTTATAAATGCAAACTCATCACAAATAAGATAGTCAAAAGTATTACCTCTTATATTATCATAACGTTCTGCAGAAAAAAACTGAATAGTTGATCCGTTGGCAAATGTGATAATTAAATCACTTTTGTTTGATTCGCTAATATAAGGACTGTTAGCAATGGCCTTAAATATTTCACCATAAACTTTTTTACATTGAGAATAAACCGGACTTATCCAACCTATCTTACAACCGGAGTAATTAATCGCCCAATATAATAACTGATTTTCTGCTAGTAATGTTTTGCCGAACTGCCTACCTATTGATACTACATAATACTTTTGCCCTCCGGTATTAATGGCGTTGTGTATTTCTCTTTGTTTTGAATGTGGCTTATAAAGTGTTAACATTTACTCAGTTCCAAAGTCTGCTTTAAAAGTCATTGAGCCATCAACTTGCTGTTTATCTGTCATGCCTAGTTTGTTTTTTGCATAGAATATTCCCTTGCCCTCATTGGCCACAATATCAGTAGCTAAGGCCGTAAATAGGGCATCTATACTTTTTATAGTGTTACTTTTGTTCTCATTATCAGACTTTAACCATTCATAATAAGTTTTTCTATTAAATGATTGGCCTTTGTTAAAAGGTAACCAAATATTAAGAAAAAAGGATATAGTCGGAATATGTCTATCCCTTTGATTTACTAACTTACCGGATCCGCTAACTACTTCCTTAGTATTATCTAAACATACTTTAATATATTCCTCAGCATATTCGGGAAGCTTATCTATAAATTCTTGTGGTATCATGATTATTTAAATAATTTGCCAACTCCTGGCAGTTGTTTAATAACATCCGGATTATTATCGTAATGTGTTTTAATATCCAAATCTTTAACTTTAAAAATTTTCATGTCATTGCTACCCATTGCATAAATTCTAAATGTAGGTATTCCAACCTCTTCGGCTATTTTATACATTTCTGCTTTATTATCCCTTGCCGATATAATATAAAGCTGAGCTTCTTTAAATGTTTTGGCTAGTTCTTGACCGGCTGCCGTTGATAGTGTACCATCAAAGTCAAATGAAATTTTATCTACTGCCATCTTTTCATTTGTGTATATTGATTGACAAACAGCATAACGTTGCATATTATCTGGGTAGTCTTGTTTCATTTTGTCGTCATCCATGCATCGAATAAGATAATCACCTTTGTTTTCTCCTTGTCTAGGCTTTGGCATCTTCTTGAATCTTTAATAAGTTAAATAAATTCTTAAACATGTCTATGATGCAAGTTTTACAATGTAGGTTAGGGAAGGGAAGTTCTGAATATAGTTCTTTGTGTACCCCTCCTAATTCTCTCAACTGATATATGTCAAGGTTGCTCATGTAACCAGCTATTTTGTAATTATCCCACACTTGTTGATAATGTTTAATTATTCGTTGTTGTTGCTCATTCATTAGTTAAGTGATATTTGGGTGAAGCAAAATTTAAAATTTAGTCCGGCATCGTAATTATAGCCGTTTTTATAAAGTGTACAACTATAATCTAGGAATATTTTAATATAAAATACGTCTTCGGTTTCCACATTATAACTTATTTTCAAGGTACCATCCTAACACGGGAGCTATCCCTATGATTATAAATATATTTTCATGCGAATTGATTAGGCAGTAAGATAGTGCAACCCAAAACGAAAGGCATGGCGTACAGTCTAAGGGCTTAATTCTATTCAACCCGGTATAATGTTTAAGTAAGTTAATCCATCCGCTAATATTCGTTATAAAGAAGGCTATACAACTAATTGCAATGATCTCTAATATAAGTTTTAACATAGTTTACTGTTCTAGATATTGAATTAAATGGTATGTCTGTTTGTTTGCTTAGCTTCCTATAACTTCCTGACTCAACATAGGCCTTAAAAAGTTCCCTATCATACCAATGAAGTTTGTTTAGTTGTTTATCAATCTTATCAATCAATATATCAATGTTGTGATCGTATTCACTTGTTAAAACAAAATCTATTTCTTTAGGTCTGTACTTCTTAGCGAAAGGTGAACTATTACTATTAAATTGATTTGTCAATGTCTTAACCAGGAACCACTTATAATATCCTTTGTTATATATTGATAATAGTTTTTCTTTATCATATTCTAATAATATTAACATCAATTCCTGAAAAAGATCGTCTGCTAGGTTACCGCCTATTTTCCGGCAAATCTGTTTTAATTCTTTGTCCTGGCTTGTCTTTGTAATAACGTCGTAAAAGTTCATCTAGATTTTTTATTGCCTCTTCTTTTGTAACGTTATACTTATTATTTAACTCCTGGCCGTCTAACAACCAATTGAGGTTACGCTCCCATTTATCAACCATGCGCTAAGGTATAAAAATTATTTAATTAAAATAAAGATAATTGAAGAAATTGATTTTTACTCCATTGATTAGCCATAGCTTCTGCTATTCCATTAAATGTTTTGCTTCTTAATGTTCTTCTTTCTTCTGGTGATTTTGCATCTTGTAATGCTTTATAATACCACAATGGCATTCTTTTTAATTCTCCTTTTTTTGTTGTAAACTCGTAAAATTTTCCTTTATCTACTATGTTAGTATATTTTAATAATGAAAGATTTTTTAACCAAAGGCAAGTACTTTTCTGCGCATTATCTCCAAATTGCCATGGCTGAATAATTTGATCAGGATTTCTATATATATTACTCATTATCCCTATTGGGTTTTCAATTGCTATCTTTTCAATTGGTGCATTAACAATTTTCATAAAAAATTCAATACTATTTTGTTGGCTCCCATCTTTAATCTTTCTTTTAAAATGTCTTGCCCCACTTACAGCTAAATCGGTGCAAGGTGGAAAAGCAATCATCATATCCCATTTTTCACGTTCTATAACTTTTAAAACATCATCTTGTATGTGCCATTTAGGCTGCCCACCACTACAATGTAATAAATCACATGAAAAAGCTTCATGACCTAATTTTCTAAACTGTATTGTTACGGCTTGGCTTTCTTCACAAGCTATTAATATTTTCATATCAATATAATTTTTTTATTAATAAAAAGATTTTCCATAATATAATAAGGCTTCCTAATTATTTCGGTAGGCTCCGGCTCTTCATGTATCTGAATAAAGTCTATATCCGATTGTTTGCCACCTTGCCACCATACGTTTAGAACTTTAAATGTCCGGTTGTCGGAAGTTTTAAACTTGTCATTTTTAATTAACTTGAACATTGTCTAAACGTGTTATTTTATCATGGCATTGTTTACAAACAGATGTTAGTTCGAATAGAGGCTCACATTTCCAATGTTTATAAGTCAAATGATGTACTTGATTAGCTTTTTTACATAAACATGCCTGGCAAATATAGTTATCTCTTTTTAAAACAAATTCTCTTTTTAATTTCCATCTTTCTGAATTATAATATTCATTTGCTTCTTTATACCATTCTTGTTTTTTTTCTTTTTGTTGTTCTTTAAAAACTTTTTGTTGTTCTTCATGTCTTTCATCTCTTTTTTCATCAAGTTCTTCAAAATAAATACTTAACCAAAAATCATATGCTTCTTGATCCCAGTCAGGCAATAACATTAATTTTTCTTTACCTCCAATATCTTTGATTTTTGCTCCTCCTGATTGATATTGTCCACATGTTAAACATTGTTTTTTAATATAATAATTACCAGCAGCATTTAATCTTTTTACAAAAATAATATTATGATCATCGCACTCCATTTGATTAATTTTTTAAATGTTTATAAATTGTTTTTCTACTTACCCCTAATAACTCAGCTAATTCGGCTCTGTTAAATTCCGGATTCTCTTTAAGTACTTCCAAAAC
>Ga0247722_10001931_pt1 | contig 11080 bp, 16 predicted proteins | sample MSEWelMarce3H_FC_FD_189094 | JGI IMG/M metagenome (GOLD analysis project Ga0247722, IMG submission 189094) | Subsurface sediment microbial communities from gas well in West Virginia, United States - MSEEL Well Study Marcellus 3H_FC | ecosystem: Environmental > Terrestrial > Deep subsurface >...
CCTGATGACATCGATGGTCTGTTAGGCAGTCTTAAGAAGGGTCCGTCACGTGGCCGTAGCGCACCACAAGACGAGATCGATCTGTCTGAGATAGAGAACTTTTCTGATCTTGCGTAGAGGGGGGACATGCTGTCCCCCTTAACCCCGGGAGACATGCTGTCCCCCAAACCCCCTTGCCAAAATAAAAGAATATTATATCGCCTATCTTCTCTTATTATGCCAGGGGGTTCAAGCGTCGGCATAAGCCGACGAATTAAGGGGGACAGCATGTCTCCCAAATTTAAATCGCCATTACAATTAAGATGGAAACACAAAACTGCTTAAAGTTTATAGACGATTATTTCACGCATCAGCTTAAACAGGGCTTAACGGTACAGGAAGTTATTGAAACATTCAAGCATCCGGTATTACCGTATGAACTGAAAACAGATAATTTCAATGAGGCACAGATCCGTCGATGTGCTCAATTAGTATCAACAAGACGAATTATCTCTTATAACGAAGGAGAATTGCGTTCGGCTTTAAGAGTCTAATTTAATTTAGCTTAAGACTTTTGTATTTAGCTAAATGAATTTAAAAGGGGTCCTTAAATCCCTTAAAGCTCCTCAACCTCCTGCTCGGCGCCCTCCTCGGCACCACCAACCAGGTTGAAGCCAATACCGAAGCCCGAACCGTGGCGGGCACCAGCACCAACAAGTGGGGCATAGACATCCAGAATTAAGAAGGTGACGGCAGCAACGAGACCGAGCATGACGATCTCCTGAATTGACTGCTTCTTGTTGGTAAGGTAGAAAGCGGCGACAGCGACGGCAATACCCTCGAGGGCATACTTGATAAGATTCTGCAGAGTTAAGTACTCGAACATTTATATCTTATATAAGAATTTTTTTCATAAAATTCCTTAAATTAATCTACCATCCATGACCGCCTGGTAAAAGATTCTTTACATCTTGATGTTCATATACTTCGCCACGTAATTGCACCTTATGTTGATCTTCTTGAGATTTCCATGAAACCGTGCTTACCGGCCCTGGTTGAACAGACTCGTACAGACCATCAAGAGCTGAAGTATCCATAGCGGAAGCTACCGCATCGTGAACCATACCGAACATACGGTACGTGCTGAGAGTATGTAAAGATATAACAAACCCAATAGCCAACAACAGAGCTAACCCAGGGTTCTGTCCTCTAATAAGAATTAACATAAGAGCCAGCATTATGATTTTAACAATGCTGTAATCAAACATAACTGCTATTTGTGGAGGCAGTGCTGGTGCCGCCATACCGGCATAAAGAATTAGAAAAATAGTAACAATACCTGATACATATGGGTTTTTACGGATGTCCATTTATATTAATTATAATATTTTTTATGTTGTTCAGGTTAGACACAATTTAATATTCTCTATCAAAGATAATGTCAGAGATTATGAACAAGACAGAACAATCTATGTTACCATCACTATTGAAATTTTTCAGCGACAGGGCTCATTTTGAAGTGCTTAAAGAGTTTAAAATGACCAAGCACAGCAAGTTCTCTGTTGGGTTATTAAATTGGTTTAATGTTAATTATTCCAAAGAGTATGGCGTAGAATATACCATAGAAACTATGGGACGCAAGAGGTCTGTCTATGTATGGCAGTCCTATAATGCTGCTCTTTCTGGATACAAGAAGGAATATTTCGACCCGTTTGCGCGTGGAAAGAATTGCGGAAAGGAGATTGCGATAGAACACAACGGAGAGATAGTCAATACTACTATTCGTCAGCTGAATTATTTCCGATGGGCTATTAATAACGGAGTGATTGATTACGTCCGGAAACACGTAGATGAAATTTACGACGATATGCTTCGCCGAGGCAGACATAGTAATGGCGACACTTTAAGTTCCGCAGAGGATAAAAAACGTCAAATATCCATTTCCGCCAGCAAGAAACTTGGTATTCATAGCGTAACCATGACCGTAAAATGGGATTTACGTAATTAGTAAAATGGGATTTACCTAATTAAATACCTGAGAATACATTATCTACAATTTGCTGTGGAACATTCATACTGTATCCTTGTCTAAATAGTTGATACAACTCAGAGGAGTGATCAGTAGGGAAATATGGAAGTGCTGTAATGGACCATTGCATTCTTTCAATAGTATTAGAATCAAAATCATTTATGTTCTCGGATTGATCAAAATCGGATATGTAAAACCTTGACTTCTTTTTTCCATGTTCCTTACCGATATAGACTTCCAAATCATATGCGTCATTCTTACCAACAAAATGTATTAATCCCAATAGTAATCCAAGCTCAAAACACGCTCTCTTTAAATCCTTCTCTGGAATGTATTGCCTTATCTGTTTTAAACCAATAAATTCCCCGCGTCCAGGATAAACATAGTTTGCTGAAGGCTCATCGAGATATGCTTGTATCGTTTTACCTGGATGTGATGTTCCTTCCGGTCTATAAATTCTAGGAAGAACCATATAACATTCGTCATTTGTTTCTATAAATTTTGTAGGATCAACAACTTTAACCATTCTCAATGATCTGTAAGCTCTATGCTTAGTGATTGTTTTCATAAATCTTTTAATCTTTTTGTGCTCGTTACTCCAACTACGACAACTTTCCTTTTTGTGACTAATCTTAATGCAAGTAGATTTGTCTCTTTTGTTAGCATATACAATACCAAATCCTCCTCTTCCCAATTCTTGTCCTAGCAACTTTTCCATTATATACAATAGTAAATTCTTTCAAAATTCTTTAGAAATGTAGATACGTTTGGATCCTGAATCTTTTTTTACATCGCACATATGTTTGCGTTCAGCTTTTGTTAACTCTTTTACGGTTTTAACAGTTGTGCCCGGTAATTTATAATATGGTCTACAGTATGGATATTTCTCTTTTACATTTAAATTGTTATTGGATCTTCCGCAAGGCGCGTATCCTCCCGCACTGGAGCCTTTTTTGCATACATTCACCCATTTCTCGTTGAACCATCTTGCCAACGGAGCCGTCTTTCCATATTTAATATCCTCGCGCGTTTTATGTAAGAAATCAGGTTTCTTCCCTTTGCATACTTGTGTAGCATATCCGTTAGCATAAGCAGATGGATATGCTTTGAATATTAACTTTGCTGTACAATATCCTCTTGGACATAATCCGGGTCCTTTCTTACTGTTCTTAATACAATTAAGATATGTTTTTGTTGTCATATAGTCAAAGTTAACTTATTTTAATTATTATTATATATGTCAAAGTTAGCTATTTTACTTATGCTCGTGATTTCACTTGCTCTTGTTATGAGTGTTAACATTAATTTTAAAGGGCAACTCGGAGGCACAGTAATGGGTCCATTTCAGACGTTAACGGAAGTTGAAATGGATGGCGTTCCTGGATCGTGGTCAGGCAAGGTTAATCCTAAAAACCCTGCGAGACCTATTATGATGGCCGATAAGAACCCTATTACATATTATGGCCATGGTATTCCATTAGTACCTGTGGAACCTGGTCCAATTATTAATCCTATGCACATCGTTCACAACACTGGTCTTGCGGTAAGTCCTGATTGTTGTCCGTCGCCTTACTCGACGGATCGCGGATGTCTGTGCGGAGCTATCGAGGATATTAAAAATATTAAAGTTTTGAATTAACTTAAACGTACGAGAACATAGCATGCAATGTGCTCGTATGTTAAATGTTCATATGGCGAAGATGTGTTTACATGTTCATCCGCGGCAGAAATACTGCCCAATCTATGGTTAGGTAATATTAAAGCAAGTCGTAATAAGGAGTTTCTTCATAGGAATAAGATAAACTGTATTATCAACTGTACTAAAAATTATGATTTTGACGCGACGGCTATATTGCCGAATACAAAGAAAATTAGACTGCCCATTTCAGACACTGGCACTCCTGAAGCTTCCAGTGCTTTATTGGCGTTGTTAAATCGCACGGTAACATATATTCATAATCAATTGATCAATGGTGATCGCATATTAGTTCATTGTTACGCAGGAAAACAGCGTTCCGTTTCTGTAGTTGTAGCATATATTATGAAATACGCTGGACTCCCGATGGAGAGTGCGTTAGACGTTGTTAAACGTCTATGTAATGTCTATCCTGATCATTATTTGACAGCATTATCGTCGTTTGATGTTGATGTACAAGGTACAAAATTGAGTTAATATATAAAGTAAATCAATCATCATGGGAACAAAAGGATATTACGCATTCAAGTACAAGAATATTTACTTCGTCTTCTACGTCAGTCACGACGCTTATTTACGTTCCCTTGGAGATGAAATTGTACGGGATCTCGCGATGTTAGATCTTTCAGAAATTAAGCAAGCGTTGGAGTTTATACCATTTTCCTACGAACTAACGGAGGGCGAGGTGTATTACCCTGGGTTAAGTGTTGCGTCATATAGTTATGACAGCTTTTCGTATTTTACCACAGAGAAACTACCCAGTGCTTGGTACTTGTACATTGTTGACCTCGACGAAATGGCATTCATTGTTATGGCAGATGAGAATACTTACGAGTTTAAACTTACAGATCTCCCTGCTGATTTGTCTCAGCTGAATGAATATTAGAGGCTTGATACCTATGAATCTTAAACATAATTACTTTGAGTACCACCAATGCTTAAAATTATATATAAATATATATGTCTAAAATAGATCTTTTTTGTAAGAATCCTTTGCCGACGGCCAAAGGTGGTTTATATGTGAAAGAATTAAAAGAGGCTTTAAAACTTAAGGGTTTACCAGCAACAGGCACACGCATAGAGTTAATACAGCGTTTATGTGACGCGACTAAGAAACAGAAACAAGATAAACAGAAGAAACAGAAACCAGAAGAACTAGCAAAATGGAAGGGTAAAAAATATGAAGATGTGATACTCGAGTATGACACTAAAAGACGCGTTGTATATTTATCTGGAGAGTTACTCAAAGATTTCTCAAATATGGTTAAAAGTAAGGTAGAACATGGCGGATTTATTGATTTTAATAAAACAGGTAACGTAGACAGAACCTTGTTTGGCCTTGGTCTCGATGGGGAAATCGATACACAAGATGTAATGGACTTTGAAGTGCTATTTCATACCCATCCTGTTGGAAGAACTATTATGGGTTTGTATGAAATACCATCTGTCGGTGATGTAGGTGTATCTATGTATCGTGTTAGAGGGCCGCGTCCACGCAACGCCCTTCCAAAATCTTGCCAAGTACATATAGTATTTGCTCCAGATGCAGTGTATACTATATATGCACTAGACACCGATATGAAAGGGCTCGGACGATTCGGCGTCTTTAATGATCCCTCCGAAAAGCGTGATGTACATGATATATATAAAAAATTTAAGAGAGCTGTAAAGGAACTTGAAGAACAACCAGATGGGATTTTACTCTCTATAGATGCTGTTAATGAGTATATAGAGTTATGTAGACAGTACGGTGTGTATATTCATCGTCATGCTAGATTTGATAGTTTAGTAGTTATTGATCATGATGAACCAATAAATAATTGGCCTAAAAAAATACCATTGTATTTAGATCCTCAGGAACCTGTTATAAACATTACAGAACGAGGATTTAGACAATATAAACAGCAGACAATGTAAACAGCCGTTCAGTTAGATGAGGGGCCAATATTTATTATAATAAATATTATATGTCTAAAATAGATCTTTTTTGTAAGAATCCTTTACCGACTAGCAAAGGTGGTTTAAATGTGAAAGAATTACAAGATGCTTTAAAACTTAAAGGTTTACCAGCAAAAGGCACACGCCCAGCTTTAATACAGCGTTTATGTAACACGACTAAGAAACAGAAACCAGCTACACCTAAACCAGCTACACAGAAGAAACAGAAACCCGCGAAACAGAAGAAACCCGCTACACCAAAAAAACAGGAGAAACTAGCAGAACCAAAATGGAAGTATGAAAAAGTAATACTCGATTATGACCCTACAAGACGCGTTGTATATTTATCTGGAGAGTTGCTCAAAGATTTTTCAAATATGGTTAAAAGTAAGGTAGAACATGGTGGATTTATTGATTTTAATAAAACAGGTAACGTAGACAGAACCTTGTTTGGTCTTGGGCAGGAAGCGTCGGGGTCGGCTGAAGATCGACTGGCAATCAATATAAGCGATGTGAGTGACTTTGAAGTGCAATTTCATACCCATCCTGTTGGAAGAACCATTGGGTGGGGGAAGAAAGGTAGTCGGTTTCCACCCGGGTATTCAGGAATTTTTGAACGCCCATCTGAAAATGATGTAACCGCAACTATGATAGGTGTTAGAGGACCGCGTCCACGCGACTCCGTTCATAAAGCTGCCCAAGTAGATATAGTATTTGCTCCAGATGCGGTGTACACTATGTATGCTCTCGATACCGATATGAAAGGCCTCGCACGCGTCGGCGTCATGAAAGATCCTTCCGAAGCGAAGGCCTTAGCTGATACAATAAAAAATTTTTTAAGATCTGCAGATGAACTTACACAAAAAACAGGGAATTATTTGGGGATTGGGGGTTCTATAGAGACGGTTAACGAGTATATAAAGTTATGCAGAAAGTACGGGGTGTATATTCATCGTCATTCTAAATTTGATAGTTTACTAGATATGGATCATGATGAACCAATAAATAATTGGCCTGAAAAAATACCATTGTATTTAGATCCTCAGGAACCTGTTATAAACATTACAAAACGGGGTGTAAGACAACCTAAACAGCAGAAAGCATAGAAGAAAACGTTCAGTATTGGGAGCAGTGATCATTAGCCCCCCATAACAAAAAAGGCTAGCTTCTGCATCTCCTGTCCAAATAGGAGGGGCTATGGGGAACCTGGGTTCCCCACCACTAGGTTCCCCACCAGTGAACCTGTTCGTCTTTAATGTATCCTACAATCTCATTGTTCTGATTGAAATTGTAAATTACATCATTCTCGTCAATAAGGTAAAATATATCACCGATTTGTAACACTACTGCCTGGACAAACTTAGTCTGGTCTAAATTGTCCAATGAAAATGTTTTTCCCTTACCACGCCGACCGCGTTTCTTAACAGGCTTTTGTTGCTTCATATTTACATTTGATTCAATATCATCGTATGGTAAAGTACGACTATGACTCTGACAATATCTTGTATCAACCACACGTTGTCGCATACATTGCGTGTCCAAGCCTGTTCTTGCCATACAACGGATGTCTGGATCAATCTGCTTCTTCCGTCTCTTGCGCTTCTCAGTATCTAAACGGAGCACAGACTGAACCGGATAGCGTTGTTTTTTTACTATTGATAAAATCACATCTTTATGCTCTTTATTATCTTGTATCAATGATTCAATAAATTCATCTAATTTAAGATTAAGTTTGCGGTTAATCTCTGATTCTATATACCCATCAAACATTGTATAAATAGAAGTACCGTTCATTATTACGTTCAAGCTTCTTCAATTTAAAGATTACATGATTGAAATATAAATGAAAATTAAACCTGTCATTATCAGGAAAATAGCAACAGATACGGAACAGACTGGGGGTACTACGTCTACCTTCCCTCCGCTACCTGAAGACAAGTCAAATCTCGTCATTTCCTTTGATGTAGGTATTAAAAATTTAGCATATTGTGTCCTATCATTAGAGCCCACCGGTCCAGTGATCTACGATTGGAATATTATTAATATGGCCGGAGGCAATCCTACTTTGACATGCAATACAACTTTGAAAAATCAAAAAGATAAGAAGTGCTCTACCAAAGCATTCTACACAGATGCGTCTGGGAAAGGGGTATGTATTGTACATTCAAAGTCACGCATAGCCTCTGGAGAAGAGTTAAAGAGAAATTTAACCGTAGCCAATGTGACGGAGGTCGAACTAAAAGAATGCTTATTTCGCTCTCTCGACGCCAACCCTTTATTTTTGGAACCAAGTATGGTACTCGTTGAGCAACAACCGTTAAAAGGAATGGAAAAGATCCGCGGTGTAGGCCACGCCTTGTTTGATTATTTTGTGTTACGCGGTACACTTGACAAGGGCAAACAATACTCAGTCTTAAAATTTATAGATGCGAAGAATAAATTAACTATTTACGAAGGTCCGCCTATATCTTGTCATCTTAAAACACAATATGCTCGTAATAAATGGTATTCCGTCAGGTATTGTACATGGGCTGTGCGGGAGTTGCCGTTTGCTACCTCGTATTTCGAAAAATTCGGACAGAAAAAAGACGATCTGGCTGATTGTTTCTTACAAGGTTTATGGTATCTGAAATACGGCATCGACGGTACAAAAGCTCCGATAACATCCAGTCACCAGAAACTTGTGTACTCGGAAAATAACGCCATCTCTTATGCTAAAGTACGCCCACATGCTCCAACGAAAAAGAGTATTGCCACAGGAAAATATACATTGTCGAATATCAAATATTTACTTACAAAACGTAAAGGCACGGAGATAGAAGGGGCACTTAAAACCAGTATAGAGTTTTATTTTGAATCCGTAGATAAATTTAAAGATGCCGTTAAAAGTTAAAGCTTAAAGAAGTTAAAGCGAAGCTTTAACCCTTTATATCTTAAGTAGCTTTTTCAGATTCTTATTACGAACAGAAGTTGCTACGGGCAGACGACACGATGGTCCTGATTTACCAGCACTTAATCCGCACCCGGCGCGGAATGTTTCGTAATGAGCACAAGTGTCCGCATAAGACATGTGTTTTATATTTATATCAGGTTGCAATTTGCGGTACACTGGTAGCAATGTTTGGTTCAACAGGTACAGCCACAATACAAGGTTATTTCGGTCATCTAAAACTTCATCGATGGGGTGTTGTTGCATGAAATGTATCATCCCGGATGTTAATTCAGGGTGCGGTAACACGTAAGGAAGTGTACTAAAATGAACTTTTGCGGTAACCATGGACTTGGCGTCTGGGGTTTCCGAATAGTTGTGTCCTATACTAAAAATATAATCCCATCCTGTTGCCTTATAATAATCCTTTCCTACATCTTGTACATGTTTCGTTGCTTCTTTTAGACTTGGATCCGGTTTTGTGTTGTAGCCCTGTTTGCGTAATTTATCGTTTACCTTATTGTGTATCTGGTACATCCACGAATTTAAATTACCAGATGCTAAAAAACGATCCATCGGCAATTCCAGAATGAATTTCTGATATGATTCACGGCAATACTTACAAGGCAATTGCGTTTCGGTGTTACTCAAATGAATTTTATGTAGGATTGTGTACGTATTAAGATATTCTTTCTGTAATACTTCGTGTATATGATCATACTTAACTCCCACTGGCCCAAGTTGATCCCATCCTGCTGGACCCCACTTATTTGTATTCATTATACCTATTTAAATAAATAAAAATGAAAAACAGAGGATTCTAATGTCAAGATTTTCATATTTATTCTCAACCGAAGAACATGTTCTCTCTTATCCATCTGATGAATATTTAGACTTTATCACACCGGCGGATATATTTAATATTGTAATCGTTAACGCAACTGTACAGTTTAATTGTCTATCAGACAAGATTGTATGGGACATGTTTGCCGGTATAGGCACAGACAGTTTACGCCTGTCTAAGTGTTCTGGAATGGTCATTGCAACAGAAATAAACACAGACACGTTTAATTGTCTTAAACAAAACACCGAGCATACGGATAATATTTATATTTATAATCAGGATTGCTTCACAGCGAACATTCAAACTCCAGACGTTATATATTTCGATCCTCCGTGGGGGTCGACGTTTAAAACCGGTCATCCTTTCTGTTTTGACGATGTACGGTTAGACAACTCTCAGACCGTACCAGAGTTATTTCTTAACATAAGGGCACGCTACCCTGAGGCCATGTTTATTATTAAACTGCCATTCATGTGCGATTTCGAGAAATATATAAACGAAGCAGATATCAGATGTATATTAACATTCAGTCGTCAGAAGATCAAGTACATATTTATTTAAATTATATTATTTATATATACATGCTTCCTTTGATTCTATTGTATGATATAGTCTTTCGTACCCAAAGAAACAAGAAGACAGCCAAAGCAAAACAGTTATTAAAAATTAAACATCCAAAGATAGTTAAAACCAAAGACAAGTCAGATTATATATATTATCTTATTGATATACTCGTATCCATTATTGCTATTAGCTTAGCACTCATAAAAACCGACGGCATGGATATAACGGTAAGATTAACGCATATTGTCTTCGCAATCATGTTTAGATATGTGTATTTAGCCTACATTGGATTAATACAGCTGGGTCTATTAGATTAGATTAATTTTGCTTCCATACAAATTCCGTCCATTTCCCTTCGATGTTGTCTACTTCCGTTACCAACTGCTCTGTGTTTAAAAGATAATTTAATGCTCGTAGATCATGTAATGCCGATGCTGATACTTGTACATGTTGTAGATTTACTTTCTTATCTCCAATCATTGTTAATATCCTGTTTACCGCCGAAGCAAGTGGCACGGTACACACAGTGCCTGCTCTACATGATCCGCAAGGAGCAGGATCTCCACGTTTTAAACAGGTTTTCACTCCGTATTCTCCCAGATAATTTGACAACTGGACTTTCAAACATTCTTCTTTGTTCAAACAAAAGCGATACATTTGAGAGATACGATGTAAGGGCGTTACCGGTGACGATTTTGATTGTTGCGAATAATCTATCATAGCCTCCAGGGCATCCTTGTCTTTCTCTGAATAATACATTAGAGCTACGCTTAATTTACCATCTCGACCAGCACGACCGGCTTGTTGGTAGTATCCTTCTATGGAGTTTGGCATAGATGTATGAACTACGTAACGTACATTCGGTTTGTTAATACCCAGAGCAAATGCAATCGTCGCGACAATAACCTTGAGTTTACCATCCAACCAATCTTGCTGAACTTGCGTCTTTTTTTCCGGTGGCATACTGGCGTGGTAATATCCTGCTGAAATATCAAATTTAAGTAAACTTGTAGCCAGCTGCTCACATTGTTTACGACTAAGACAGTAGACAATACCAGTCTCGTTACGATATTCAGATTTAATAAAGCGAACACTTTCCAC
>Ga0247722_10001932_pt1 | contig 11080 bp, 8 predicted proteins | sample MSEWelMarce3H_FC_FD_189094 | JGI IMG/M metagenome (GOLD analysis project Ga0247722, IMG submission 189094) | Subsurface sediment microbial communities from gas well in West Virginia, United States - MSEEL Well Study Marcellus 3H_FC | ecosystem: Environmental > Terrestrial > Deep subsurface >...
AATAAACACTTATAAACATAGTGGACGTATTGCTTTTAATAACTGGAAATAGGGAAATTACCCAAAGGTAGCATGGAATGAGCGCTATCTGTTTCTAGGATGGCTGCTACAAATTGGTGATGTTTTACGTAATTTTCTTCTAGATTAGTCAGCTTCTCCGATTCTATTCCATCCTTCCAAGCGTTCGCTACTTCCGTCGAAATCGAGAGAACCTGTTATACATAAAATATTTTAAAATGATGAATGTTTCACAATTTTCACAGCTTTAAAAACCTCGTTTATAGCATCGCGCAAGAATGCACCCGAAGGTTGCTGTAGACACTGTTTGTGAATAGAACAAACGTAATCACGGTGGCTGTCAATAATCTGGCCAAGATGGACTGCACTTTCTAGTTGCATATCCAGGCGTATGTGTGACGTCTCCAAAACGCATTCCATTATGTAGTTATCTACACTGGAAACAAAATAAAGTAGCCAAGCCCGCAATAGTTGCAATCTGTGACGAAGAGCAATAGATGACAGCATTCCTTTTTGTCTTGGGTGGCCACTTGTTTCAACGTCCATACTATTGAGCTCTGGGTATAATGAACCGGAATTGATAAAAATGGTAGATGGAATACGTCTCTAAAATTTAAAATACCTTTGAATGACAAGCGTTGAAGTGAAAACATCGCTTGTTTAATTCTCATCAGGAAGCTGAGCACGCTATTGTAGAGAATCATTGATTCTTGTGTTACAACTAAATTGATGGGCCATGGAACTTTGTAATTGATTTGAAGATCCGACAGATTTATGATAGGGATTTGTTGGCTGTTGCCTTTTCTAATGTTTACAAAAAGATACGGGGCAGAATGACTCATTCTAGGAGATATGCAGTTGAGAAGGGATAAAGTAAGGCTAGATTCGTTGTCCCACTTGTCACCAACTTTGAACTAAAAAAATAATGATGATTTCACTGGCTGTCAAAATTATAACATTTAAAAATAAAGATTAAATACTTTTTGGAAAAGCTGTAGACAAAAGCGACCCATTAGGTCTCCGGCCTGCATGAAGTGAATTTGGCGAAGAGTCCTGATATGCTGTCCAAGGGAACAGTTCTCATACAAGGTATCGAGAAGAGCCTTACAAACGAGACGCTGGCGACTTCGCATGGGTTCCAATAGACTTTTTTCCAGCAAAGGTAAAAGGGGACAGAATTCCGGTGGCGTATTTAATATTTCGAATCGAGTTTGTTGATCTTCGGAATATTTGGTTCGGCAGAAATCGTTACGAAGACATTTGAAGGCCTTGGTCAACAAGGGGTTCTTGGAATTTATATTTTTGGGCTGATCAGTGGCCGACACAGAAAGGGAAAATGTTTGAGAAATGGCGCACTGGAAACGGTCTGAAGCAAGTTTATTAAAGCGCTCCCGAAAAATTTCCGCCAGAGTTTTTGAGCGACAAGTTGATGTTGTCACACAGTTCATATCAATAAATTCTCTTTTTAATTTGGTAAGAAGTTCCACCGAACGACCTCCTAGCAAGATATCGTCCATCAATGGCTTAAGAAAGTTTATGGAGGGGATAGTAGAACGTGACAAGAGAGATTCGACCCAAAAATGCTCATCATGAGGTGAAATGGCTTCGTTCCGAATTATGCCGAACTCTTGATAAGGATCGACAATTTTTCCTTGGCTTAGCCATAAATCAACCATATTCAAGAAAGGTTCCAATGACGAACACAGAATTTTCAGTAAAACTGGATAAAGTGTTGAGTAGCTTGCGACTTGTGCTTTTTGAGTTGAATCGAACAGAACTGACAACAGATGGGTGACGCGCGTATCTGTTGGAGCAGAAGACGTTTGCATGATTGATTTGTGCATTGCAGAAATTCTGAAAATATTTGAGGCCCATGGTTTCAGAAATAGCAAAAGATGACTTAAGGTAATTGTGGTCTTCTGCTCAGCAACGCGCTTTTCGAAATTGGAAACTGATTGTTTGAAATCAGCTACAATACTGGCGAGTGCAGCTGCGTATGCTTGATGTGTTAACGTGTAAGTTTCTTGTAAGGAAGTCTTGTTGGAAAACAAGTTGATTTCTCGTAAGGCTTGAACAAGTTGTCGGAAAAAATGCAAACTAAAATGTGGAAGGCCGACCAAACTAATCGTTTTAGTTTGAAAACCAGAATTTGTAGTATCGGCGGGTACGAAGAATGAATAACTATCACAGGATTGTTGAAGGGCCCATAGAACTTCATGTAACAGCTGGAAGTCATTCCAAGTTCTTGATGTGGAATCATTACTATATCTTCTTTGAATTAATTCATTTAAGGAAGAATTTTGAATGACAGACTTTTTGGGCAAGCAAAACACTGGAATATTTGAATTAACTACACATGATTTTGACAAAATTTCATCATTATTTTCAGTTTCGTGAATATCATCATCTTCATTATCTGTCCAGATACTTATTACAGTGTCAGACATTGAATGTATCACTTCTTTATCAAATTTCATATGTTTTCCAACATCTTCAGTGCTTTTGTATGCACTTTTCTCATTTTCAATATTCAAATTTTTCAGAATACATCCGTCTCTTGTTAACCCCATTTTTTCAGTAGGTCTATATGCTAACCTGATGAGCAAGTGAAGAATGGACCATGTTGGGTGTGTAAGTCCTGTGGGTGCAGTGAGTTGTATATAATCAGCAACAAGCTTTTGGAAATGTCGACTTTTTTCATATTCTGCATGAATATCAAACTTATGTTGAATTCCTTCAATAGACTTTTTTACTTCTTGCTCAGTAATGTAGTCATAATCATGCTTTAACTGACGAATGACTCCATTGATGGATGAACAATCTTCACTAATTTTCTTGTGTGTTAATGACTCCAACAATTCTCTACAAGCGTTTCGAATTTCAGAGTTTAATTCCATCTCAATTAAAGCTGATTACTTTTGCTCACTGTTGTAGCCGTATGTTCATTTATTGCTTTTGTGTTTCGATTTTTTTCCAAAATAACTTTGCATGCTGCTGTCCGACCAGTTGGAACTGTCACAAACTTTTTGAATTGTACTTCATGTAAGCATTAAATTTTTTCTTCTGCTAGCTTGTTCCGAAGAGGCCGCTAGATAGCGTGTTGGTTAATGATAATATCAGATAACACATAGGGTAGTTTTCCTAATTCTGGACACTTTTGTGGCTATGACATATTTGCGTGCAATGAGATAGACCAAACGTCTTCCTAAATTGGGACAACCGTAACAAATCTTGGACAACTTGTAGAAATTCTGGAGAATCTGGCAATCGTTAGCCATCTAAGTATAAAAGGTCTCTGGAGAATCTGGCAATCATTCGCCATCTATGAGTAAGAATTACAACTCAATAAAAGGTCTAATTTGAATAATTCGACTGCGATAACATAAAAGCATACCTTGACTCCATTATAATAAGAACGTTTTAACCTTGCGCAATCAGTTTTACAAGTTATATCTAAGAGATTTACAAACATTTTCAGAGTATATGCAGAAAATATTGGTCATCATTATGATTCGAGTTTAGGCTGACCCAATCTTTCAACACTCGTTCGAAATAGCTCTATAGCCAACGAATTCCTATCAAAATCTATTTTGCAGTCTATATTTAAATCCAAGAAAAGTGAGATTTATTCAAAATAAATTTGAAAATCGCCTGAGGATGCCCAGAATTTATAACACGCTAGAGATGACATGGAAATTTATTATTTTTAAAACAATGATCATTATTCGAACCCTTTTATCATCTACATTTTCTTACCTAGTCGGATGTAGCTGTATCCGTAAAGTGCATATCCAGATAGTTTATAGTCATTGTGGCCAAGTTTCGAATCTAATTCTATCGAAACAAAATCAAAGTTCGTTCAAAATCTTTTCCATAAATTTTATTTGGAAATTGCCTGAGGATGTCCATAATTTAAAACACACTAGAGATGGCCTGGAAATAAATTCTTTTTTAAAATGTGATCATTATTCACACAATATCCATATCTATGACGACGTCAATTGTAACTGTATTGGAAAAGTGCCGTAAAGGCCGTAATGTTTGTTGCCCAGGTTCGAATCCAACTTCATTTCAAAAGTTTTTCATGAAATTAATTTGGAAATTGCCTGAGGGTGCCCAGAATTAATTTGGATGGAACCAATTTCTTTTTCATTTGTTTAAGCGAATCGATTCTACCCTTTCAATTTTTCCCACCTTATAATAAGAGAAGAAGAGAAAGACAAAGCGAAAAAGGGATTTTAAAAAGGGGGAAAGGTGTGCTTTTTAGTATACCTTCCGTCAATTTGAAATAAAATCACATAGAGCAATTTACCTGCTCAAGAAATTAACACCCATGACTGTAGAAGAGCGAACGTTTGGGGGAGAACCTTTATTTAAATGAATATTTGGTCATTCTACGATTTTGCTTCCGCATTACACAGTTGATAGCTCGCAATGGCAATTTAATCGTAGAATTTGCAATAGTGTTTGTTTTCCTTTTTTAATTTGGATTGCAACTAAAAATTGACTTGTTTTACATAATTAAGTCCTTTTATTTCTGTTCCAGCGACCGCAAACGTCCGTCATCGTCTTTTACATTAAGAAATTACAATTCAATCAATTAATTTATTTGGTATACAAGCCCATTCAATGTGAATAGCCAAGAGCTTGCAATCACAAGCACGTTTACTCCACAACTATATTTTACAGATGAAAAAAACCTTTCTTCGGGAATCTCTCCAAGGAGCCTCGGCGCATTGGTAGCAGTTACCCGAAAGGTTTCTATACACTGCCGCTCGCTTAGTTGGCGATTGTCGCACTAGGTGATTATAGTTATCGATCGCCCTACTAGATGGATAATCATCATTTTGATACATTAGAACTAAAGAATATTTTTTGATTTTAAATAATAATGGTTCATGGCGCCGCGAACTGCGCTTGTCATCATTGTCTTATTATGGCCATTTTATTTTATTTAAACGTCATATGTCATTTTGATTTTTTTTAATGACACAAAAATCACAAATAGCTCTTCGGGTATCTTGCTAACGCAGGTAGCCGGCAATAAAATTATATAATATTTACTTTAAAAAGTTGTTTGTTAAAACAATCGATACAATCTTTTACGTGCAGATGGCGTTCATTGCTCAAAACAAAACTTTGTGTTTGGTATCTTCGGTGTGCAAGCTGCGCCAAGTGTATACGGCGGGTTTTTTCGGTAACCACATTTGAGAATTGCGATCATAATAAGCTAAATAACTTAAGATTACTGGAACACAAATAGGAAATGAACACCGTAGTCTTATTCGCTAGTATATTATTGATTTTTAGAGACAATTAGAACACATTATCAATTCACGAAAATTGAAGCAACCATGTTACTATTATCTGATTTAGCTCGTTTTCCCATTAGCACCATATAAAACGAGGACGCAAAATTTTGGTAAACAGGTAGGAAAACGACACGGTTATGTACAGAGAAGTAAAACTTGGCACGCTTTAGGGAAATGAATGCCCCACTTCCAACCTAAAATGCTCCTTGATTACAATTTTGGTTTTAGAAGATAACTATGTTTGATTTCTATTAAATTTTTATTGGAACAAACATTTTTTTAGAAATTTAATTAATCGGCGCTAGAATGTTTTCGGGAAAGCTCACGAAGAACAGTATTTGTTTCGATACTTTCCGGTAACCCCACACTTTTTTCAAGCACGACGGAACTATCATTTGTTTTTGAAATCTCGTGAGCAAATTGCTATCAGAAAAGGAATTGCGGATATTGAACACTGCAATGGCCACAGGAAAAGCACGTCGAAGGCTTCGAAATTTTCTTTTTCGAAAAATAACGTTTTTATTAAACAAATAAAAATTAGCATGGCATTTATTGAGCGAATAAGTCTCATACTAATCAGTTACTACCATCCGAATAAGCGATTGAAAACAAGCATAAGTAAAATATTTTTCTTTTTATACTATCGATGTGTCTTACATCGGTGCGAGACGATACATAGTAACTTTTCTTGCTAAACAGTTCTTAGTTGACTTTATTATAATAATTATCTCTCGATTTTACGAATATTTAAGATCTTTTGGGACACATGTAGTGAAGAACGTCATATGGTTACAATACGATTGTGATTTATTCAGTAGGATTTTGTCAGCACTCAGCTAGCATTGAAGCAGTTTACCTATTGCACCTTCATCAAGTGCAGCAAGTCGAGACGCCATTTTGGACGCTTGGCGCATGGTGTAGACCGAGCGATCACTTTTCGAACAGGAATACTTGCGGTGGATTTTACAAACCCCCTAAAGTATACTGAAAATGTATGTGTTATTGGTGAATCAAGGTGATGGAATTAATCCAGCTGATCCATCATCGATTTGGACTTGCAGGTAACTACCCTTTTCGTGTCAATTGCCTTGATAATAAAATAGTTCCCTATCCTATAAAAATTACTTATTATTTTGCATTTGTCTTGTCAGGCTATGTGGAATTCAGATGTACAATCCTGTATATTTAAATCTTTTTTCTGAAAATGGTGAAAATCCTTTAGTCTCTACTATTAAAAGGTATAATCAAATGCCTGATTGTAATTTTTACTTGTATGAAATTTTATTTTTTTTAATTTTCACTGCATGGTTTAACTTTTAACTCTTGGGCTTTCTTAATAATTTTTTATTATTGCCAGATTACTTGATATCAAGATTGAAGAATGTGACAAATTACCAACAACTCTTTGCCAACCATGTACCAGTAAAATTGAAGAGCTACAATGTTTTTATCATCATTGTCAAGATGCTCAAAAGATATTGGCAGTCCAGCATGGTGTTCAACTTCATGATGGAGTTATAGAAGACCAAGCCATAAATGTTACTCCAAATCAAAACAACATAACAAATGAAGTTGTGAAGGAAGATACAACTGAAGCCATCCCTATTACTACTTCAACAACAACTCTCAGTGCTGATAAATTACTGGAGACAGCTATTAAAGATACCTGCATATTGTCGGGAGAAGATTCGGAAGAATCAGATTCATCTGATTGTCTTTCAGATGATGAAAATCAATCTGATGACCAGTCAGCTACAGAGGAAAAAGTCTGTTTGATACAAAATTTTATTTCGTTCCAGACTGGTTAATCTTGTAGTTATTATTAGGAGGAGTACTCCATTGGTAAAAGAACTCGGTCTGCAATGTTTGCAAGAAAATCTGATCCACCTGTACCAAGGAAACGAAAGAAATTGGTTTTCACTATTGAATATCTTGAATCAAAGTTGAATCGCAAACTTGATGATGAAGAGGCAGGAAGACTGAAAGAATATATACAAAAGGGTCAAAATACCAAGATTTTTGAAATGCTAGTGGGTGGTGGCAAAGATCAGGTGTGGAAGTGCCAGTATTGTACTGAAGAGATACGTGGTAGTCCTAAGGATGTGAAGGAACATTACGCCACTCTTCATGATGCAGTTCCCATTTTCCCATGCCAGCTTTGTGATAAGGTATTGATTTTTTACTTCTTGTAGATACATATATTTTTGTTTTGTGTTGGGTAAAACTGGATATCAAATTGCTATTTTATCCAGGTTTGCCGATCAGTAAACTACTATCGAATACATAGACTTTCACACCTGGCTGAGTATTGAATTTACATTTTCACCTATATTTTCTACATTATAATAATTGTTTTCCTTATTTTTCGTAGATATCCATGCGAAACTTGTGGCAAAATCTTCAAAGATAACTCGAAGCTTGTGCTTCATCGCCAAGTCCATTCAAACAAACGTCCGCATGAATGCGATGTATGTGGTAAGACATTTAAACGAGCGACTACGGTGCGTGTCCATAAAAGAACTGTTCATGGTTCTAAGGTAAAGAAGAATCATTGGTCAATCCTAGGTATTTTAATTTGTTATATCATATGTTGGTGATACAGGATGAGCAATTTCTCTTTACTTGTGAACTTTGTGGCAAAAGATTCAAAACTAATTTTGAATTGAAGAAGCATTTGGACAAGCATCCATCGGAAGATAATCCTCTTCCTTACCAGTGCAAGTAAGCTTTCCACAAATCATTATTATTAGTTCAAAACTTCATTGCCGTGCTTGACACAGACGAATTTCCAAAAATTTCTTGTCTACTAATTCGAATCATGATTTTTTCCAGATATTGCGATTCACGATTTCCAGATAAAGCTCAACAGATAACACATAGCAATACGCTACATGCAAATGAGGGTGAATACGTGTGCCATATTTGCGGGAAAAAGGTAAAATGTCAAGATGTTTTTATACTTGCATTGAACGTCAGATTAATTATGTTTATTATCTGTACATCTTCAAGGTCAAGACAGAAACTGCCTTAGAAAATCATGTCAAGTCCCATTCTGGGATTCGTGACCTTAAATGTCACATTTGCGATGCAGCATTTGCTAGTCGTTATACACTGAATGCACACGTTAAAAGACATGCCATCACCGAGCCTCTCTTCTCATGCCCCTACTGTGGTAATGTGATTTGAATGTGTCTTCATTATGTTTGTTATACAAGGTCGATAACTTCATTGAAACTTTAGGCAAAGGTTCTAAAAGCAAAGCAAATTTAGAACAGCACATTCGAATTCATACGGGTGTCCGCCCCTACTCTTGCACCGTCTGTAATGCCGCGTGAGTTTTTATTTATCTATCTATTTTTATCTATTTATCAATTATTTTTATCTAATTGTTGATAAACTTATTTTATTTAAAAATCTTGAGTTACCCATATGCTGTTGTTTAAATCAAGCTTATTTGCACCATTTAAATTTGCATTCCTGAAGATCATTTTAAATTGCTGTTTATTCTTTTAAGGTTCAAACATCGATCCCATTTAAAAGTACACATGACCATACACACTGGCGAGCATCCATTTGCCTGCCACGAATGCAATAAAACCTTCCGAACCAATAAACAACGAACAAGTCATATGAGTTATGTTCATAATACGGTGCGAAATTTTGCTTGTGAAATTTGCGGAAAAGCCTTCAAAACGTTGAAAGATCTGAAGGTATGTTATTAATATTCTTTTGTGATTGTTTGAATTAAGTGATTTTTCTTGTCATTACCACATACTTAAACGTAAACTTTTGAGCCTAACTATATAAAAAAAAATATTTCAGATTCACAGTACCCTTCATACTGGGGAAAAAAATCACATGTGTCCCACGTGTGGCAAGGCTTTCCGGGTCCGTGCCAACTACTATAAACATAGAAAAATTCATGAGAGAACATCTATCGAACAGCATCAGCAGGAGCAACATGAACCCGGTGAACAAGTTCAAGACCAACAAGAAGCTCGACAAACAGAGCTCCAACCTGTCAGTAACGAAGTTTCAAATGTTTCTGTCACATTACCGAGTTCATCAGCTGGGTTACTCGAAACTTTCAATGTAAGCGGTGTTTTATTTTGATTTGGTTGTTTTGATGACAAAAGTATATATTGTGTTTGTTTGTTTGTTTTTACTTTATTTTATTTTATTTTATTTTATTTTATTTTATTTTATTTTATTTTATTTTATTTTATTTTATTTTATTTTATTTTATTTTTTTTTTTTTTTTTTTTTTTTTTTGTTTTATTTTATTTTATTTTATTTTATTTTATTTTGTTGTTTTGTTTGTTTTTTTTCAGCTCGAAACTACTCCTGGGCTGCAAGTTCCTGCAACGACCATGAGTACGGTATCAACTGTCCATGAACATATGAATGTTCATGGGACCAGTACTATATCGGATGAAGGAGTGCTTCTTTTCCGTTCTGCTCTTCCTTCTTTAACAAATGCCAAGGAGTTCTCAGGAATGTCTAGTTGAGGAATCAACATAGAATATTAAATTATATAAAATCACATCAATTGTGCTTTCATTTTGGCATGTGATTGAACATCAACTACGGTGTTTTCGAATCTACTACTAATCGTTGTGAAACAAGAAAGCCAAGAGGGAAAAGATGTCATGAAGTTATGATGGACCTAGATTATTTAGAATTAACTAGCAATTTAAGATGACCTTTCAACAATATGTTTTAACATTGATGGTATCATGCCTTACGGAAGTTTTAACTCATTTTGTTTTGATCTAATAAAAAGTGAGTTGTTTTTCTTGACACCCTGGATTTTTCCAAAATTTTGGTCTGTACTTTCTCTGCAGTTTGTTTACGCATTTTGCGAAAATCATGGAACAGCAGAATTCGAGAAATATAATCGAATTACGGTTGAGTTGTTTGACGGTTCATGTGTATGTCATATTTAATCTCGAGAAAGGAAACAAATTCTGAATTCCAGTGTGCTAATAGAATCTCTAGTTTGATATACGAAATGAATTAAATATGTATGTGTAAAAGGATACTGCATTACGTCCGGTGTAACCTAAGCCCTCTTATCCTTTATCTTAACATCATTGCAGAAATTCACGAACAAGATTCAGAAACCGATTATAAGCACACATCAGCACGAAGAAGTCCATTTAATCTAATTCTCTGTACGGTTCTCTAATTAACTGGAATGTTATTCTAACCTTGTCTGAATCCGAAACAACGATCTAATGTAACGATATTGTCAAACGATCTGTGTAAAATTGTGATTCTTCGCGAATTTTAATAGCATCACACCGCACTACGGCGACAAAGCAATATAGAACAGTCAATGTAATCTAATAGGACGTAAATGAATACGTACTCGTAAAGCAAAGGGAAAAAATTGTTTATTGCGATATTGCAGTTTGACTGCGAAAGCAAGAAAAAGACTTGTCTTCAGGCTGAATCCAAGTCTTCTTCTTCAGGCGACTTTTTTTTTATTTTTATAAGTCAAGAATTTGGTTCGTTTATTGTTATTTTTTTTTTTTACGAAAACAACATTCGGTGATGAATTTATTTATAGACTCACCACACAGCAACGTTCTTTCCGAATCTAGTCAGGACATCTCAAAGCTTTTTTTTGCAACACTTTTTCCTGTGTGCCGTGAAATTTGTGCAAAAATAAGTGAGAGTCAACCGCAATGTCCACAGACCTAGTTAACGGTTACGAATGGGAAACTAGGAGATTTCCAACAGTTATG
>Ga0247722_10001933_pt1 | contig 11079 bp, 11 predicted proteins | sample MSEWelMarce3H_FC_FD_189094 | JGI IMG/M metagenome (GOLD analysis project Ga0247722, IMG submission 189094) | Subsurface sediment microbial communities from gas well in West Virginia, United States - MSEEL Well Study Marcellus 3H_FC | ecosystem: Environmental > Terrestrial > Deep subsurface >...
GGCACAAAAAGAGCAAAAAGAAATTGAGTTAAAAGAAAATATTGCAAAAACGGAAGCTGAAATAGCCAGGTTAAAAGCTGGTGCTGCTGTAGTGGTGTTACAGGAAGCTAATGCAATGGAAAAAACTGCAAAGGTAACAGCGACCAAAACTGAACTTGTAGCAGCACAAAATAAATTACTAAAAATACAACAGGCTGAATTAAAAAAATTTACTGACGATTCTTTGGCTTCTGATGAAATTTTGTTAAAGTCAAAAACGGAATATGATGCTAAAACGGCAAAACTTTCTGCAAACGAAATTCAGAAGCAAAAAGATTTAATAGCGGCCAACGCGCTACAAATTCAAAGCAATAATACCTTAAAGGCAAATACTATAGCTTACTTTGAAAGTTTGATCAGTCAGGCACAAAAAGAGCAAAAAGAAGTTGTTACAACTGGTGCAGCATATGATGCTTTACAATCTAAAATTGATAGTTATCAAAAAAAAATAGATACTATTTCAGGCAAAGAATTCAAACTTCCTAAACCGCAAGTTCCTAATGCCGATACATCATTTGAAACACCTTCATTGGATAACTCTTTAATTGGTTTAAAAGATCAATTATCTTATTTTGAAAATTTACGTGATGGCTTATCAGAAACATCTGATGAATACAAAGCTTTTGATGACACTATCAGTGGTTTGAAACTGCAAATAAACACTATTGAAGGTGTTGGTGCAGCTAAAGAGCAAATTGCTGATTTAGGAGCTTCTGCTTTAAGTCTTCAAGAAGAATTTAATAGTGCTATTGAAGGTGTGCTTGAAAGTTTTGCTGCTGGTATTGGTGAAGCAATTGCTGCTGGTTTTAATGGTGGTAATTTACTAAAAAGTTTTAGTGGTTTAATATTTTCAACTTTAGGAAATATGTTGATGCAGTTGGGAAAAATTGCAATTTCTACAGGTACAGCTATTGAAGCTATTAAAAAGTCTTTAACAGGTTTAAAGGGTTTTGGTGCAATTGCGGCTGGTGTGGCATTAATTGCACTAGGTTCTATTGTTAAATCTCAGGTTGCAAGTCTTGGTGCCTTTGCAAATGGTGGAATTGTTGGTGGATCATCTTTTTATGGTGATAAAATATTAGCGCGTGTAAATAGTGGTGAATTGATATTAAATAACAAACAGCAAAAATCTTTATATGGAATGATGAATACTAGTAGTGATTCCAGTACTATAATTCCAGATGTGAAAATATCAGGACAGGATTTATTAATAGTTTTTGGCAGAGCTGAAAAAAATAAAAATAGACTTGGCTAACAGAATAAAAATAACATTCCCTACTCAACCATCAAATTTTTATTTGATGAGTTTTTCTGTTTACAATACTTCGCTTCCATATACACAATGGATATCTAAACAATTTATTACAGGAACACCAACGGCAAGTAATCATATAAAAATTGGTACAACTCTGGCTGATACAATGAATAATATTTTGACAAATCTAAATGCTTATAATTTAGATGGTAATGCTAGTTATGAATTAGGTAGTGCCGGAGTATTTTATGTTAATCTAGCTATTGTTGAAAACTATAGTGTAGCTGTATTAACTGCTCCATTAGATACAATTACAACATTTGAAACTGAAAATGTCACGGTTCCTGATAATGATACCTTACCTGATTTAGATATTAAGCATTTTCAAATCCTAATCTATGATACTTACGTAAACGATTTACCGTTGATACTTGAATTTGCAAAAGAAAATTCTTGTAAAATTAAATGGGATGGTGGTGATGATTTGTATAAAAGCATCATGGCTTCGAACCTGGTGTTTGATATGTTAGTTGCTAATTTTGAAGATGCGCATTTCAAACATCTTTTTACAGGTGATGAACAACGTTACCGAATTGAACTCAATGCTATTAGTGAAACCGAAGTAGTACAGTTGATATGGCAGGGTTTTCTTCTGCCTGACCAATATAGTGAACGTTATTCAAACAGTAATTTATTTGTTGATTTTTCGGCTACTGATATGGTTTCAAGTATGAAAGGAAAATACTTCAAGCCTTGGTATTATAATAACCGGTTACCAATTGCTGAAGTAATTGCTTTAGCTTTACAAAATACAGGATTGCTTCAAAACTTAATTGTAAAGCCTGTTTTAGTTCCTGCTTTAGTTGCTTTTGAATGGCAAACTATCAACGTAGATATGCGCGATTTTTTAGATAACGGTAAGTATAAAGATTGTTATTCTATAGTTGAAAGTATATTAAAAAGCCAAGGGTTAACACTTTATAGTTTTCGTGGTTATTGGTGGCTTGAAGGTTGCAGCAGAAAACACGAAATTACAACTACTGCATTGCAATTTGATCCTTATGGAAAACGAATTGTAGATATTGATTTAGTTAAACGCGAAGTAGATGCTTTTATGCAGGCTGAAGCTCCGGTATTAACTGCAATAACACCGTGGCGCGCTGTTAATTTAAATTTTAAAGTTAATGGATCTCAAAATTTATTTAGCGAAAAGGTTGTAAAAATTCCTATTAGTGAGCAGTTTTACTCACATTATAATTCAATTGGTTACACTGGTGTTGTTACGCCGGCATTTGAATTGTACGGGGTTGTAAAATTGAATAATTGGCTGCAAAATCTAAATAATGAATTTAAGCTTCCAACTTGGTGGAATAGTTTTTCTGCCGCGCCAATTACCGAAAATTATGCCATTCTATACTGGACACGTAATTATTTATTAGGTTCTAATAACCCTTACAATTACAATGAGGCAGCTGTATTGAATCGATGGATTGAATGTCCTGAAAATCCTTTTGTTAAGTCTGGTGTTTTATATGAATTTGATTTACAGTTTACCATTTATGGTTTAGTTGTATATTTAAATGAAAATACTTTTAAGCAAAAGCTTGAAGAAGGGTATTATGATCGTTTACTTCCGTTTCAAGTTTTTATAAATAATATTGAAAAATTTAGTAATAGACCTTCTTTTTCTTCTACTACAAATTTAAGATATGAAATAAGTGATTCCGATAATGGTAATGGCGTTCATATAACAACATTTAAATTAAAATTTAATTTTAGTACAGATATTCAAGGGCAATTAAAATTTAGGATTTTAATGCCTATAAATCAGGAATCTTTAGGTGGATTAAATAATATTAGTTTTGATCGTTTTGTTGCTGAGCGAATAAAGCTAACGGCAATAGAAGGATATGTTGAAAATGATGATGTAATAGCAATACGTAATATTAACTACACGCAAGAATTAGATCACACCTTAGACCTTACTTGTACCGTTGATAAATCTGTCATAAATTCATTTGGTTTGGGATTTCCTATTAATGCTAATTATTTTAAAACCATTGATAGAACTTTAAATAATGCTGATATTATTACGCATCATTATTTTGCTCCAAACGTAATGTTGGATTTGGTTTATAATAAATGGGATGTCCCAGCTTCTTTAATAGAACTTCTATTTGGTAAGGAAGTTATAAAATCTTGTTTTCTTGAAAACATAGCAGGCGAAAGTGTTCCCTTTAGTGATTTGTGGTATTTCATAAATCAAACAAATAGCAAAATAGGATATTTAAAATCGTTTACAGGATTTCCAATCATACCAAAAAAATATAAAGCGCATCCATATGTAATTAATTCGGATGTGCTTAAATATATGTTGGTTGACTATGCTAATGAGAATTTTGAAAACCGATTGAATTGGAAGTTGGTTGGTTCTTCAGTAGTAGATTCTTATCCTAAAACTTTAGCGCGTGCACTGCATGGTGTTCAGCCGGAGCAGCTTTATAGGTTAGAAGCAACACAGCTTGGAATAATTTTCCCAAATGACTTACTGAATTTTTATTTTGATAATGAAAGTAGAAACTTCATTCCAACTCGAATTGATGTTGATTTGTTTAATGCTAAAAGCAACATAGCCGCAACCGAAGCAAAGTTTGTCGAACTAGAAGATATCACTTATGAGTAGTAAAATTCAAATAATACTTAATGGCCATGTGGACCGTGATACTATTCAGGCTGCTTTAACTGATTATGGCAGCTACATTGTTGATGTTGTAGATAATTACTCAACGGAATCAGTTACAACTTATCCGCTTGAAATAAACGATTTAGATGGCGCTAATAAAGAAGCTTTTTATAAAACATTGGATAATGCCACTTATTTAGTAGAGAAGGATGCCTTTGTTTGGGTAATTGCAAAAAGCGCTAAAAATTTTAATCTGAAAGCATCATATGTACGTGATGTTTTTTCTACAATGGCGTTGACTCCTTTAACTGATGGAGCACCGTTAAAATTAGTTTTTGAAACTCCAGGGTTTGAATCTAACACGGCTACCGAAATTGATTTGTGGTACAATCAGGATTTTAACCCTGCTGATTTGGCAGCTTTGGCGGATGTTGGAATTGTGCTTTCTGGTGATGGTGCTGGATTTTCATTTACTAACACTATTCCGTGTAAGCTTTATTTTATAAAGCCATCGGGTGCAACTGAGATCTATATTATAGATTATGATTTGAGTAATGAGGTGATTCATAAATAGTTTAGAAGATAATGGGAAAAAGGCTTAATGTAATATTAAATAGTAATCCTGCAAACGGAGTAAGTTTCTTGTTTTCTGTTAATGTGGTTAGTGAGAATGAAACAAATTATTTTAGCGGGGTATTCAAAACCACTCCGGTAAATTCTGACGATATATTAATTGGATTTGATGCTACCGCTACCGCTGCAAATTTACTAATCTATTTTCTAACTTTTACAGTACCTGATTATATTACTTTTAGTAGAACTGGTAACACTGTGCATTGTGATGTTGAGCCTGATAATTCAAGCGAGGGGAATATAAATATCAGTTGGAGCGGAACTGCTGGTATTACTTTCGAAATAATTAATGTTGTTGATCCTATTTCAAATAATGCCATACACGAGATAATTTTTACGCCAAGGCAATATGCATATCCAATTATAGAGAATAGAGATTACTTGATTACCGAAGATGATTATTTCATCATAACTGAAGATAACAAAAAAATACGATTGTAATGGCAACAGGTGAAAAAAAAGTTAGTTTAATGAGTCATATTACCAGCGCTCCTAACGATACAAAAATGTATATAGTTATGCCGGATGGTAGTTATGGTTATATACTTAAATCTGAGTTTTTATCAGAAATTAGTGCTTCTAATGTTTTAACTAAATCAGTTTTTGCAGGAACTGATATTACGGTGCCATTAGGCTTTTCCGGTGCAGTTATCAATCTAAACAATACAAATGCCGATGTGACTTATACAGTTGCTGGAATATTAATGACTATAACAGGCGGAGCCGATAATGGTGATGTCTTAATTTTTTAAACTATGAAAAAACAAATTTTATTATTACTGTTTACAGCGATTTCAGTCGCTCAAAATCCAACCAAAAACGCATCCGGATTCTACGCTGGTAGCGGAACAATGAATTCTTCTGCGATAGGTCAGTTCGATTCTACAGCTAAAGGATTTTTATTTCCGAGAATGACCACAACCCAAAGAAATGCAATTGTAAGTCCTGCTACTTCTTTAGTTATTTATAACACTACTACATCCGCTTACAATTATTGGAACGGTACTGCATGGACAACTTTTGGTGGTGGTGCAACTCCAACGCTTCAGCAAGTTTTAGACAACAACCACGATTTAGTTGATGGTAATAACTTTCAAGGAACAGGTGCAGGAGTTGGTAACACAGCAACTGATGTAAATGCATTTGGAGCAGAGTCTTCAGTAGATAATATAGGAAATAATGTTAATGCTTTTGGTAGAGAAACTGCGATTGAAAATACAGGAACTCATGTAAACGCATTTGGAGTAATGTCTGCATCTCAAAATACGGGTTGGGCGGTAAATGCTTTTGGCCCAAACGCAGCTATGCAAAACACAGGGCAATCAATTAACGCTCTTGGCGGAAATGCTTGCTATCAAAACACAGGAGCTGCTGTAAATGCTATTGGAGATTCTGCCGCACAAGGAAATACAGCTAATTTTGTCAATGCTTTCGGGCAAGACTCAGCAAATGCTAATACCGGAAGTCAATTAAATGCTTTTGGTACAGAAGCAGGCATACAAAACACAGGGTCGAATGTAAATGCTTTAGGAAGTAATGCGGCAGGTTTAAACACAGGGTCGAATGTAAATGCTTTAGGTGATTCAGCTGCTCAACAGAATACAGCACAAGATGTAAATGCCTTCGGAAGTACAGCAGCATACCAAAATTCAGCTGAAAGAGTTAATGCTTTAGGACCACAAGCGGCTCAAAATAATAGTGGAGAGAGTTTAAATGCATTAGGAGCACAAGCCGGTCTTAATAATCAGGGTAATGAAGTTAATGCATTTGGTGTTCAAGCCGGTTATGGAAATACAGCAAACAATGTTAATGCTTTTGGAGCAGTAGCAGGATTTTCAAATACTTTTAAAAATGTTAATTTGTTTGGATTTGAAGCAACGGCTGATGCGGAAAATCAAACGGTATTTTCTAAATGGATAAGCGGAGTAACTAAATATTTAGCTCGATTATCATTTAATAATATTACAGAAGATAGAAAATGGGAGTTACCTGATAATTCAGGAACTTTAGCCTTATTAAACTCGCCAACATTTACAGGAACTCCTAATGCTCCAACTCAAAACGCAAATGATAATACTACAAAAATTGCCACAACCGCTTATGCCGATGCAAAAGTTCAGAATAGTTTAACTTCTTCAACAACAGTTGCTCCTAGTGCTACAGCCGTTAATACAGCTTTGGCAGGAAAGCAAGATTCGCTTGGTTATAAACCTTACAGATTTATTGACACTGCAAATGCGATAACTGTTACAGGAACAACAGCTGAAACAACTTTGCTAACTATAACCATTCCGCCAAATAGTTTTGCGGCAAACGATGTTATAAATATACCTTTTTTAAGTATTGTTAAAATAGGAACTGCTGGGAATTGTGGTATCAGATTACGTGTTTCTTCAACAAATATAATGTCAACAGCAACACAGATTGGAATATACTCGGCATCTTCAACTCAAGTAACTCCAACAATATCAAGGCACTATTCTTTGAACGGTGGTTTTTTAAAAGGTTTGAATCCAACAACAAGTGTTATTAATGATATTGTCGCCAACGGTACAAGTCAAGTGACGGCTGCTTTCGATACTACAATAACTCAATATCTTTTTATAACAGTTACAAATGGAAATATAGCAGACAGCACCTCACTGATGGGAGTAAATATAACAAATTAGTAATCAATATTAAATAACCTTTAAATATATATATCATGACTAACATTAAAAATTGGCTTTTGACAACCCTACTTGCTATTGCAGGGATTTTGGATTTAGGATTTGGATTGCTTAATGATTTAGCATCTGAGCTAAGTATCGAGCCTAAAATTGTAAATTATTTTAGAATTGCAATAGTAATTGTAAGTGCAGTTATTCTAAAACTGCAAGCTCCTTCTACCAATCCTGAAAAATTACAGGATTTAGTTCACAGAGCGCAGCATAAAAAGAAAGAGTAATAAAAAGGCGGTAGCTATATCGCCTTTAATGTAAACCTTCAATATTTTATTTAAAATGGAAACAAAGCACGTTGAATTATATCAATTAGTAATAGCTGTTATTTTAGTATTAGGTAGTATTGCCAAAACATACGTGGATATGAGTTCTAGAATATCAATTTTAGAATCTCAAAGAATTGCAGACGAAAAAGAAACTTCGCGAATGAACATTACTTTAGAAAAGCTTTTAGATGGTCAGCAAGAAATACTAATTAAACTGGAAGGCAAAAAAAATAGAGATAATAACAAACCATGAATTACAACTATCTAAAAACCGAAAAAGCACCAAAAATATTAGTCGAAGCTTATAAGTTACTTGGTATAAAAGAAACATTAGGTAAAGATAATAACCCTACTATATTAAAGTGGGCTGAAAAGTTAGGTTTGAAAAAAACCTATACAGCCGATGAAATTCCTTGGTGCGGATTGTTTGTCGCTTATGTTTTATTTATGGCAGGAAAAACACCAGTAGTAAATCCGTTATGGGCCAGGAATTGGCTAAACTTTGGAACGATTCAATCAGTTGCAATGCTTGGTGATATTTTAGTTTTTTCGCGTGGAGCTACTTCTGGTCACGTTGGAATATACGTTGGTGAAGATGATAAAGCTTATCATGTTCTTGGTGGTAATCAAGGCGACCAGGTTTCCATTGTTAGAATTCCGAAAGCGAGATTATTAGGCATTCGAAGAACAAAATGGAGCCTTGCTCAACCAGCAAATGTAAGGGTTATAAAATTAAATGGCGAAGGATTAATTTCAGAAAATGAACAATAAAATTATGGAATCAGAAAGTAAAAAAGCAAATTGGACTTTAGGTATATCATTATTTGCAGTGGCGATAATTTTAATATTTTGGTTTAAAGGATGTGATAATAATGTCGAAACGATCAAGGTACCGGTTCCTGAAGTAAAAGGTAAGTTTGATCCAGTTAAGCCAATACATGATACTATATTTTTGACAAAATTTGTCAAATCAAAACCAATCCAAAACAGTAATGATGAATTTGCGCAAGCCGAAATTAATCGCTTACTAAAAGAATATAATGATTTAGATGCTGCCTTTTCTAATGCTAATGATTCGCTTCAGCAAATAATTTATTCTAAGGTTATTGGGCCAAAGTTATTTAGTCATACGTTTAATAACGATACTTTGAATGCTACAGTAAAAGGAATAGTGGCCAATGGTGAAGTTGATAAATTGAAACTAGATTATACTATTAAGACTAGGTCAATAGATGTAAAAGTTCCACAAACTGTTTTCCGGTTACTGGGTGGCGTAGAAGCCGGAATGTCAAAATCATTTAATAATTTTAATGCAAAAGCTAATATTGGGTTTCAAAATAAAAAAGGAAATATTATGACCATTTCTGCCGATAGTGATCAGCGGTTTTATTTGGGATATTCAATGAGTATTTTTAGTATAAAAAGATAAAGCTATTGATTTAGTTTTTATGAAGAAAGCCCTACGCGTAATTGGTTACGGTAGGGTTTTTTGAAATTTATATATTTTTTAAAATTCAGGTGAGTTTTCCATGATTTGTTTTCGATATACTTCTTTAATTACTTTGGCATATTTCTCAGTCATTAGTTTACTGGTGTGACCATATAATTCGCGCAAAGCATCTAATGGCATTCCGGCTAATATTTTGGCATTAGCTCCAGCGTGTTTATTTGAATACATATTTACATTAATACCTAAATCTACTTTTACTATTTTGTGCCAGCGTTTGGTAGCAGTATCTCTTTTTATTGCTGTTGGTCCTGGAATGAAATCTTCAAAGCTTCCTACATTTCCTTTTCCTGGTGAACGATGGCTGCCAAAAAGGTAATAATTTGCCGGAATTTCTGAAATTTCCATTTTTTGTAAATAATGAAATAAATGATTATTGATAGGAACTATTCTTTTTTTCTTAGTTTTAGTGATCTCTTTTGGTAGTGTTATTTCTTGGTTTTGTAAATCGATCATACTTATTTTTATTTGCAGTATTTCTGCTGGCCTTATTCCTGTGTGGAAAATAGTTATAATAAATTTATAAAAATTTGGATATTGATTTTCAAGTGTTTCTTTTATTATTTTATGCTGCTTTGGTGTTGCTGGAATATTAGCATCTATTTCTTGTGTTGGTAAATTTTTTATGTTATGTGCTGGATTAAACTCTAAAACGTCCCATTGAATTAGTTCTGAAAGTATTGCTTTGATATGGTTAAGGTGTTTATTATAGGCTTTGTTGGACCAACTTTTTTGTTTCGCCATTTCTTCCATAAGTATTTTTATGTGTGCGCGCTTTATTTCGGTTATTGGCATAGTTTTTAAACCTAATGATGTAATAGCATCATTAACAAAGTTAAATGTTCCTGTATAGCCTGAAATCGTTTTTGCTGATAGGTTTGGCTTCTTTTTTTCTAAGGCAAATTTTAAGGCAGCAATAAATGTATAATTTGGTTTACTAAATTCTAGCTCCGGAATATTTGGGTTCCAGTTTGCTTTTAGTTTTTGTAGTAAAGCTTTAGCTAATGCGTTGGCTTCTATTTCGCGTTTTTGAAGATCATGGATGTAATTAATTCCTAATGAATAGCGTTTCAATTTGCCTTCATAACGAAAATAAACATACCAAATTCCGTTTGCTGGTTTGCAAACTTTTGGGTTTGTGAAAGTTGATTTCATTTTAATTTGCTTAAATTAAAATGCTTGCGGAATTTTTAAATCAACGTATTTCTGTACATACTTTGTACATAGTTTTTAAAAAGAAACACTGGAAGTCTTGTGTTTATTAGCCTTCCAGTGTTTTAGCGGAGAAAGAGGGAATCTCTATATGGCTAAAATAAATTTCTTAATTAGTTGATTTTTAATTAATTGCAAACAAATTAAAAATGATTATTATTAAAGTTTGTACATAGTTTTGTACATAGTTTTTTTTACCAGCTATTTATTGATTTTGGCTTAAATAAATCAATAAAATAATTATCCAAGCAATTTACATTTTTTTGGCTTTGGCTGTTTTTTCTAAATTTAAAATCCGATGTCCTAAGTTCAGCTTCTTCTAGTGTTACATATTTTTCTGATGTAGTAATATATCCGACTGATACCTGAAAATTACTATCAAAAACTATATTATTAACAGTAATCCTGACTTTGTTTTCTTTTTCTTCAATAAGTAAATCAAATTGAAAAGTGCTTTGTGCATAAATGGCTAATCCTTTACATGATAATTTTTGATTATAGCACGATGCTGTTGAATTGGAATTGAATTTTAGCGCTGGTATTTTTGATAAATCCGCTATGCTATCTTTTTGATATATTTTTTGCCAAATTATTTTTTTGTCCTGGACTATAAAATTTTCATATTTTATATCCTGACTATAAAGGTGGTTTGATAATAAAATAAAAAGTAATGATATATTTTTCATGATGTATAATTTTAATTGAATGTATTGAAGAAATTACTCGTTTTTGTAAGCCTTATTTATCCAATGTATTTTCTA
>Ga0247722_10001934_pt1 | contig 11073 bp, 7 predicted proteins | sample MSEWelMarce3H_FC_FD_189094 | JGI IMG/M metagenome (GOLD analysis project Ga0247722, IMG submission 189094) | Subsurface sediment microbial communities from gas well in West Virginia, United States - MSEEL Well Study Marcellus 3H_FC | ecosystem: Environmental > Terrestrial > Deep subsurface >...
GCAAAAAAGAGAATTTTTAACAATTAATGAAAATATTACAATAAAACTAAAATTTTATTTATTACTTTTGTTTTGTAGCTGGTGCAAAGTTTTTATAGAAATGATAATAAATCTAGTAATTTTCAATATTTAATTGTGAATTTTGTTGTTTTTGAGAAGTGTCATTAAACATACGAATACTATGAAGAAATTTTTAATTTTGTTTTTATCCAATTTTATTTTCGCCCAAGGCAATAATGAAAAATATATCATCAATGGTGAAATTGAGGGAGACTATAATGGATATATTTACTTAAATTTTGATACTAAAAAAGATAGTTGTCTAGTTGTTAATAAAAAATTTTATTTTGAAGGAAAAACTTCTGATGAAATTGTATTTGAAGGTAGATTTGGTACAAATTTTACTTCGGGTATGCATAATGACTTTTATATTGAAAATAAAAACATCACTATTTTATTAAGTATTGAAAGAAAAAAATATAATACCACAAGTTATGACTACATAACAATAAAAAACATTGAAGGAACAACAACAAGTATGATACAAAAAGATTTTAATGCTTTCAAAAAAAACAACAGCATTCATTGGGATACTGTAAAATATGATAAAATTGAAGAAATTGTATCAAAGCATCCAAAAAATCAGTATTCAGGATCTATACTATATGGGACCACTTTTGATTCCATATTCGATAAAGAAAGGGTATTAAAAATTTTAACAAAAATAGACACAACTGCTCAAAATCCGCTTTTAATGATAAATTTAAAAGAAACTTTATTTCCTAAAAGCAAGCAACTATTAAATAGTTTGTTAGTTGATTTTGAATTGCCTAACCAAAATAACAAATATCTAAACACTATTAAATATAGAGGAAATCTTTTATTAATTGATTTTTGGGCTTCTTGGTGTGCACCGTGTAGAGAAAAGATTCCTTTTTTGAAAAAAATAAATGAAAAGTATAGAGATAAAAAGTTTAAAATTTTAAGTGTTTCACTTGATAATGAAAAAGGTAAATGGAAAAAAGCATTGTTGAAAGAAAAAATGAATTGGGATCAAGTAATTGACGTTGCTGACTTTAAAGGGTTAGCTGCACAAAAATTTCACATAAAAGCAATCCCTTTCTTAATGTTAATTGATGAAAATGGAAAAATAATTGGAGTAAATCCATCTGAAGAAGAATTAATTACTATTCTCAACGAACAATTAAATTAAAACACAATAAATTATCAATTATTTTCGTTGTATTTAATTATAAAAGGCAACTTATTGAATTTATTAATTTCCTTAAATTCATGGCTGCTTCACCATTAATGAAAGCAACGCAATTTACGAAACATATCCTTATAAAATTAGATTTTAGAAAATTGTTTATTTACACCATTTTCTTTTTTTGTGAATATTTCTAATTTTTAATTAAATCCATGTTTGTTTAAAGCGACGTATTTGAGACCGCTTATTGGAACACTGATTTTGCGGATACTTCGGAAACGCTAATTTTTTTTAATTTTCTTTAATTTATGTTTGTTTTTCAGCAGCCCCCTATTTACTTGCCTATCAACTTCTTCAACGCAAACTATAAAAAAATCGAATTTGAGAATTGAAAGATCATCCCTTCACCTTAAAACTCAATCGATGATAAGGTGAAGGGCCATATTTTTCTAGAGCATCTCGGTGTTCTTTGGTGGGATAGCCTTTGTTTTTTTTCCAGTTATACATCGGGAATTCTTCGTGGAGGGCGTCCATTACTAAATCGCGGTGTGTTTTGGCTAAAACCGAGGCTGCCGCAATACTTTGATACAAACTATCTCCTTTAATAATACTCGTACTTGGAATTTGCATCAATATTGCAATTTCATCGGGTGAAAACACTTTACCTTTAGTTTGTTGCATCCCTAATTTTGCATTTAACGCGCGGTTGCCATCAACTATAATGTGGTTGGGAAGCGTGTTCAATTTCAAAACACACTCTTGCATCGCTTTCATGGAGGCATTTAGAATATTAATCTCATCGATTTCCTCATTATATATATGAGTAACAGCAAAAGTTAGTGCCTGTTTTTCGATAATGGGTTGCAATTCCATTCGTTTTTTTTCTGTTAATTGTTTGGAATCATTGAGTTGTGGCAATACAAAATCATCGGGTAAAATGATGGCAGCAGCCGTAACAGGACCCGCAAGACAGCCTCTACCGGCTTCATCGGTGCCACATTCAAGCGGGAAATCACTAAAATTTTTACTTAACATTGTTTTTTTTAGCAAAAATAAGTAAAATTACGCAACCTTTTGTGTTAAGTATATATTTTGTAACTGCCTAATTTAGTGGGCTTTTGGAGGATTTGCAAACTTTAACATAATTAAATAAGCACTTTTTCACAAATTAATTTGGTTATTTAAGAAATAATTAAGAAGTTTGCGGAATAACTAACTCAAATAAATTAAATATGAGATCGAAGTTCAAATGGATTTTTACGCTATTAGTAGCGTTTACGATGCAGTTTTCGTTCGCGCAAGAGAAAACTGTTACAGGTGTAGTTTCTGACGAACTAGGCCCTGTTGCTGGTGCAAACGTTGTAAATCAGTCAACAAAAGCTGGTACAACTACCGATTTTGATGGAAATTATTCTATCAGTGCAAAATCTGGTGATGTTTTAGTAGTTTCATTCGCAGGTAGCACACAAAAAGTTACCGTAGGAGCAGGAAGTACTTATAATGTTGCTTTGAAAGCAGTGGAGCTTACTGCTACTGTGGTTACCGCATTAGGTATCAAAAAAGAAGAGAAAAAACTTGCTTATTCAATTTCAAGTGTAAAAGGAGATGACATTTCTAAATCACGTGAGAGTAATGCTCTTAACGCCTTAAGTGGTAAAGTTGCAGGTCTTCAAATTACAGCTTCTTCTGGTGCTGTTGGTGCTTCTTCTAGAGTTGTTTTAAGAGGTGCGAAATCGATTACTGGTAATAACTCACCATTATACATTATTGATGGTTCACCAGTTAATGACGCAAATTTTGGTAATGCAACTTCAGGTGGTGGATATGATGTCCCAAATGCAATTGCGAGTTTGAATCCTGATGATATTGAAAGTATTTCAGTATTGAAAGGGCCAAATGCTGCGGCGTTATATGGTAACCGTGCATCGAATGGTGTAATCATTGTTACTACAAAAGCGGGTAAAAAAGGGAAAGCAATTGGAGTGTCGTTTACATCTTCAATAACATTTTCTAATCCAATGATGTTGCCAAAATTCCAAAATTCGTATGGACAAGGGAACAATCCTAACTATTTTCAATATGTAGATGGTGCTGGTAATGGAGTAGATGATGGAATTGACGAAAGTTGGGGTCCTGCTTTAGATAGAGGTTTAAGTTTTGTGCAATGGGATTCTTATAAAAACGGAGGATTACCTACACCATGGGTATCACACCCTGATAATGTAAAAAATTTCTTTGATACAGGGATTAGTCAAGTGAATAATGTTGCTTTCAGTGGTGGTACAGATGCTGTTACTTATAGAGTTAGTATTGGAAATTCTGATGAGAAAGGAATGGTTCCGTTTACTGATTTTAAGAAATTTACAATTGGTGGAAATTTTACAGCAAAATTAAGTGAAAAATTAACTGCTGGTTTAACTGTTAATTATTTTAACGACAAAAGTAGTAATTTGCCAACTGTAGGTTATAGTAACGAAAACCCAATGCAACAATTTATTTGGTCAGCAAGAAATGTTAATTTTTCTGATTTAAGAGATTGGAGAAATTTACCTTTAGCTCCTGCTGGTACAGCTGCTGCTGGAACGCCATTAAACTGGAATCATAATTACCAAAACAATCCTTATTGGGTTTTGGAGACTAATAGAAACACATTTGATCGTGATAGAATTATTGGTAATGTTAATTTGAATTACGCTTTTAACAAACATTTTTCAGCTTCTGGTAAATTGATGTTAGACCAATTTAGTATGTTACAAACAGAAAGAAAATCAATTGGGACTAATAGTTTTGCTAACGGATATTATTCAGTTACTACAAGAAGATTTAATGAAATCAATGCGGAATTATTATTTACATATAAAACAAAATTTTCAGAGGATTTTGATTTTAGTATGACTGCTGGTGGAAATCAAAGAAAAACGATTAGCTCATTATTATATGGTCAAGCAGATGCTTTAGAGTTGCCAAATTTCTATGATTTGAATAATATTAAACCTGGTACAACACCTATAACAGCTGATAGTTTTTCAGAACAACGTATTAATTCAATTATTGCATTTGGAGAATTATCATATAAAAATTATGCTTTCTTAGAGTTTACAGGAAGAAATGACTGGTCTTCGGTTTTACCTATTAAAAATAATTCAGTATTCTACCCTTCTCTTAAAGGGTCTGTTATCTTAACAGAAATGATGGATATTAAAGGTAAAATGGATTACTTGAAGGTTAGAGCGGGTTGGGCAAAAGTAGGTTCAAATGGAGCATTAGCCCCATATAGTACTAACTTAACTTATAATGTAATAAATAATGGTTTTGGTTTACAAACTTCTAATGTAGATAATTTATTTAGCCAATCTTTGAAACCTGAAACAACTTCTGGAATAGAATTTGGTTTGGATACAGAATGGTTCAATAGAAGATTGAAATTTGGTGCAACTTATTACAATGAAAAAACTGAAGATTTATTAGTACCATTAGATCCTTCAGCTGGTTTTGGAGCAGCAAGAGCATGGAATAATATTGGAACTATGAGAAATAAAGGTATTGAATTAACTTTAGATGGTACTTTATATAAAAGTGACGATTTAGTTATAGATTTAGGTGTAAACTTTGCTAAAAACGAAAATGTTTTAGAAGATTTGAATGGAACTGATACATATAGATTAGGAGGACATTGGAGTTTAGATGTTTTAGCAATAAAAGGTCAACCTTATGGTGCTTTATTTGGTAATGGGTTCCAAAGAGATCCTAATGGAAATATTATATATGCTAATGGTCGTCCATTAAGAGACAGTACCAAAAAAGTGTTAGGTAATGTAACACCAGATTTTACTGGCGGTGCTAGATTAGATATCAAATACAAATCATTTGATTTTGGTGCTTTAGTTGATGCTAAAGTTGGAGGTGATATTCATTCTATGACGTATGCTTGGGGAAGATATGCAGGGGTATTAGAAGAAACTCTAATTGGACGTGAAGAAGGTATAGTTGGTGAAGGAGTAATGAGTGATGGTGCAGGAGGTTATGTTCCTAATAATGTTGTTGTTTCAGCTCAAGCATTTAATAAAGCAGCTTATAACAATAACATTCACGAAAGCTCAATTTTCGATGGTACTTATGTTAAATTACGTCAAATAAATTTAGGATATTCAATTCCTAAAAAATTATTACAAGGTACTTTTGTAGATGATGTTCGTTTTGGATTATCAGCTAGAAATTTAGGTATTCTTTATAAAAAAGCACCACATATTGATCCTGAAACGGGTTTCAATAATGCAAATGGAAATCAAGGTTTAGAATTTGGTCAATTGCCAACAGCAAGATCTTATACGTTTAGCCTTAATGTTAAATTCTAAAAAATAAATAAAAATGAAAAAAATAGTTTTAAGTCTTTTCCTTTTTACAAGTCTTTTCTCAACAGTGAGTTGTGATAAAGATTTTGAAGAAGTTAATACAGATCCAAATAATCCGACTAAAGTACCTGCTCACTTGATGTTAGGAAATATAGCAAGAGTAAATCAAAATGCTATTTATGATATGTTTGTCGGTGGTGATATGGGGATGTGTTGGGCACAACATGTTTCAAAAATACAATATAATGATGAGGAACGTTATATCCCGAGACAAGGTTCCATAGACGGTTTATGGGAAGCTTTATATGCAACTTGTTTATTTGATGCACAATCTATGTACTCATTGGCAGAGGCAGAAGGCAATAAAAGCTTACAAGGTATTGCTTTGGTTATGCAGGCTAACAGTTTTCAAATTTTAACTGATGTTTATGGACCGATAATGTTCACTCAGTTCAATACAGGTGTTTTTCAACCTGCTTATGATTCTGAAGATGTTGTTTATAATGGTATAAATACGATGTTGAAAAATGCAGAAACTTTATTAGCGGCTAATGTTGGTACTCTTCCAGCTACTTCGGATCCTGTTTATGGAGGAGATGTTGCAAAATGGAGAAAGTTTGCAAATTCACTTCGTTTAAAAGTTTTAATGAGAATGTCAAGTAAAGTAAACGTTGCTGCTGAAGTAGCTGCACTAGCAGCTTCAGGACAGTTAATGACTTCAAATGCAGATTCAGCTCAACTTGCTTACAAAGCTGCACAACCAGACGCAAACCCAATTTATGAAACGGTTTCTTTTGGAAATAGATTGGAATATAAAATTTCTTCTGTTTTAGTCTCTAAATTAAATAGTTTGTCTGATCCACGTTTGAATATTTATGGTACTCCTATTTCAGGTACTGTTGTTGGTAACGTTCCAGGAGTTGAAAACGCAGGTGCTGTGAATAGCATTTCTGGTTTAGGTTCATTCTACTTGAACCCAACTTTGCCAGGTGTGTTTTTATCTTATGCTCAAGTTGAATTCTTACTTGCTGAAGCTGCTAATAGCGGATTAATTGCAGGTGGTCCTACTACAGCTTTAGTTCATTACAATAAAGCGATTACTGCTAATATGAACTTTAATGGTATCACAAATGCAGCTGCAATTGCTTCCTATTTGGCACAACCAACGGTAGCATTTTCTACGCAAGTTGATGGTAAACAAAAAATTGCGGAACAAACATGGTTAGCTCTTTTTGGTCAAGGTTTAGAAGCTTGGACAGAATGGAGAAGAACAGGTTTCCCAGCATTATCACCTGTTTTTGATGCTAATACAACATCAATTCCAAAAAGATTTTTCTACGCATCTGATGAAATTTCAAAAAACTCTGCTAATTTTAATGCTGCTGTGGCAATGTTAAATGGTGGTGATGAATTAACTTCTCCAGTTTGGTGGATGGAATAATTTTAAAAAATAATATTATATGAAAAATTTATTAAAAATATCGCTATTTGCTTTCTTAGCAATCGGTTTGTTTTCGTGTGAGGAAGAAAATGATGAACTTACAGGAAACGGAAAAGCAGGAGGCTTGTTAGAAAAAGTAACTTCAAGTGTAAGTTATGCTAAAGAAGATCTTTCATTGGTAATGAATAGCCAATTTTCGGCTTATCAAGGAACTAAACAGATAAAATCCGTATCTATTTATAATCAATATACGGGTAAAATTAATGTTGGAACTCCTACTGAAGCAATGGCTAAATCCAATAATGTTTTAATGAGAACTGTTGATTTTGCATTGAATAATCAGTATGAAACTATTAATTTTAATTATAAATATGAAAATTTAGCTGCTGGTATTGTATTTAATGGGGCTCCTATGTCAACAACTTCTGATGCAGCATTAAAAATTGGTGATTTCTGGACGCTTTCGTATGTTGCTAATTTTGTTGATGGTTCTACATCACATCTTAATGTACCTACAACTAAAATTACAGTTTCTTGTGGTTCTAATTTAGCAGCTACTTATAATTTAGTGGTTTCTATAACTGCAGGTAATGGTGCTGGAACTAATTATACAATGCCAGGTGAAGTAGTAACTTTCATGAGTGGTACTCGTTATAAAGCAAGTTCAATAGGACCATACAACAGCAGAGGTTTAATTGCGGCTGGAGCTCAAATTTCAGGTGTTGGTCTTGTTTTTGACGACTTGTGTGCTAAAGAGTCTTTTGGAAGTATTCAACTTTGGAAAGATGCAGATTGGTCTGCACCAGTGGATACTGGAGTTACAGCTGGTAATGCTCAATATTTAGGACCTTACTACAATCCTGTTTATCAAACTGCTGCTCAAATTGCAACGAGTAAAGTAGATCCAGTTACAGGTGTAATTACTATACACTATAACATTTGGTTTGCTGCAGGTGTTAGATCGTATAAAAACGTTTATACACCACAATAATTTATAACTTTTAAATGATTATTATGAAAAATAAAAAATTTAATATAGTAGCTTTGACTTTATTAGCAGGTTCTATGTTGTTTACTTCATGTAATAGTGATGATGCAACAGATGATTCTACTAGAGTTGTTAATAATGGAGCTGCTACTGTTTCTGGAGTTACTCCAGGAATCCAAGTGAACACCCCAAGTGAAGTTAATGAAGGTGGTTACGATAGAGAAATAACTTATAAAGTTACTTTAGCAACACCGCAAGCTATTGATACTTATGTTACTGTGTCCCTTCTTCCAGGTGGAACAGCGACTAAAGGCGTAGATTATACTTTTGATCCAGTAGTTTATATTCCTGCTTTTGCTAGCTTTGGTACTGCTAAAGTTAACATTCTTAAAGATGCAATTGTTGAACCGATGGAAACTTTTACATTGAAATTGGGTTCTGAATTTGATGCTAACATTAAACTTCCAGATTCTAAATTAATTTTTAATATCACAGATAAAGGTAATTATAGTTTTACTTTTGATTGGGGATTAACCATTCCTGGTTTTGGTCTAACTTTATGTGATATTGATTATGATGTAGATATCTTTTTAGTAAATTCTGCTGGGGCTAACGTAATTGGAAACGATGGTGCTACTATCGACTGTCCAGAAGTAGTTACTGTTCCTGCCAATTTAAAAGATGGTGTTTATACATTCATGGCTAATTTTTATGACGATGGTGGTTTAGCATCAGCAGGTGTTACACCAGCTTTTAATATTCCAATTACAGTTAACTATAGTAGAGCTAACTCTTCTTTTGCTGGTACTTTCGTGCAAGATGCAGCTGATGCAATTAACTCTGACTTCGGAAACGTAGCAGGTTATAATACGCAAATGAAATATTTAGCTACTTTAACGGTTGCTAACGGTGTTTTCACTATTTCTAAAAATGGTACAACTGTTGCTTCTGGTAGATACGCTACTACTTCTGCTATTTCTAATATCGGAAATCTTAACAAAGTTAGAAATACGAACCGAGTTCCTTTTTTTAACTAAAATTTAAATCCCCTTTTTTAAGGGGATTTTTTTTTATTCATTAATTTCTCATTATATTTGTCGCAATACTTTTATAATGAGAAATTTTATTTTTATACTACTGCTTTGTACGCCTTTTGCCACTATGGCTCAACTGCAAAAAATTGATATGGACAACCCTAATAGTCCAACTCCTGTATTGTCGAAACAATCGGATTCCGTAATGGTATCCTCCTATTCGAAATCCAAAAAGGAAAAGAAGCCTTCCATAAAATTATATAAAATATATAATCTTCAAAAAGATACAACTTTTGTAGATACCTCTTTATCTATAAAAAATGAATATCGTTATAATTTTTTGCGTAGAGATATTTTTGGTTTGTTGCCTTTTGCAAATGAAGGACATACTTATACTACCCTTGATTATGGATTAACAAAGGCTTCCAAAATGCCTGCAATTGGTTTTATGGCAAAACATTTCAATTATTATGAAATAGATGCTATTAACTATTATCATGTACCAACGCCATTAACGGAGTTGTATTATAAAACAGTAATGGAACAAGGGCAATCTCTTGATGCTTTTTTGACGGTTAATACCAAAAAAAATCTAAATTTCTCCATCGCTTATAAAGGTTTGCGTTCCAATGGAAAATACATCAACAATATAGCAAGCTCTGGTAATTTTAGATTCACAACAAGTTATTTTACGCCTAATAAACGCTATTTTCTAAATGCACATTTCACCGGTCAGGACATATCGAACAAGGAAAATGGGGGAATAAAGAATCCAATTGACTTTGAATCTGGTGATGATCGCTTTCAAGACCGAAATCGTTTAGATGTTTTTTATAATAATGCAGTTTCATTTTTAAAAGGGAATCGGTTTTTTGTGGATCATCACTTTAAATTGAACCCCAAAAATCCAAATGGTCTTGTTTTTTCCCATCAATTTTTTCAGGAATATAAGTTTTTTGAGTTCACACAAGACAAAGCAACCGATTTATATGGAAGTGTTTATGCTGCAAGCATCAGAGATAAAACCAGATTTAATCAATTGTACAATAAGTTTGCAGTTGCCTATACCACAAAAAAATACGGAGATTTGTCTTTTTTCACGGATCATTCCAAGTCGAATTATTATTACAATAGTGGCGTTTTTAATGGTTCAGGTTTACTCATTATTCCTAATGCAATGTCGTATTCCATTCAAAATTTAGGTGCAAATTATCAGTATTTTGGACGTAATTTTATCGCTTCCCTAAATGCTTCTCAATCGTTTACAACACCTTCTATTTCTGATTTTTTAGCCACTTTGAAATATAAATTAAATTCAGAAACGCTCTTTCAATTTTCGTATCATAAAACTACGTCATTGCCGAATTTTAATTATTCTTTAATGCAAAGTGATTATGTAAGTTATAATTGGAAAAATGATTTTAAAACCTTGAAAAACAACCAGTTTAATGTTATAGCACAAACAAAATGGTTCCATTTAGAAGCGCAATACCGTGTTATTTCTGATTATTTATATTTTTCAGACACCAGTAGTGATGCCAAAAATGTTTTAGTTGCTCCTTTTCAATATGACAAAACCATTAACTATTTTTCTGTAAAAGCGAATAAAGAAATCAAGTTTTGGAAATTTGCATTGGACAATACCATTTTGTATCAATCTGTAAATCAATTGGATAATGTGTTAAATGTTCCAGAATTGACCACTAGAAATACACTTTATTTTTCGGAGCATGTTTTTAAAAGAGCGATGTTTTTACAAACGGGTTTTAGTTTTCAATATTTTACTGGGTATTATGCGAATCGCTATCAACCTTTGATTGGTGAATTTTATGTTCAAAATCAAACAAAAATCGGTAATTTTCCTTTACTCGATTTTTTCATTAATGCCCGAATTCGCCAAACTCGGATTTTCTTAAAGGCGGAACATTTCAATTCCTCATTTACGGGAAATAAATTTTATTCGTCTCCTAATTATCCTTATCGGGATTTTATGATTCGCTTTGGTTTGGAGTGGAATTTCTTTAAATAACAGTTTTTAGAATTTAAGT
>Ga0247722_10001935_pt1 | contig 11069 bp, 5 predicted proteins | sample MSEWelMarce3H_FC_FD_189094 | JGI IMG/M metagenome (GOLD analysis project Ga0247722, IMG submission 189094) | Subsurface sediment microbial communities from gas well in West Virginia, United States - MSEEL Well Study Marcellus 3H_FC | ecosystem: Environmental > Terrestrial > Deep subsurface >...
GTATAGGAAAAACCTGGTCATCAACGGGCATTCCTGACAAGTTCAGTTCTACAATTTGTTCAGCAATTTTTTTGCATTCTATCAATTGTTTTATGTCAAACTTTTCCTTTAGTGTGAACTTTACCACAAGGGCGGGACTTGTTGAAGAAACCTTCAATACCCTCCTGAAAGGGTTGTTCAAGCTTTCAATTGTTGTTGCGGAAATTGCCGGGAAAGAATAATTTTTTTCGGATGTATTTGGATTGCCTGTATCAAACTTCTTTTTGCTGTAATTAAAAAAGTTTTCTCCATGGGTAAGTGATCCCCCAAAGTGGCCCCCTGTTACTGTTATCAAAAGCGTGAATACCAACACAGTATTCCATACCATTGGTTTTGTCAGAAACGCTTTGTAGAGGTAGATGAGGGCATGGCTGAGCAATGCGATGAAAACCCCAAGCCATTTGTGAATGGCAAGTGAATCAGCATCATATACACCACCTGCTGCAAGGAAGAAGCCGGCAATGGCTGTTAATGTCGAAACCAATGCTACAAAATGCAGCATCAGTTGAAAAATCGTTGTAATGTTTTCTTGTTCTGTTCTTTGTGAGGCAAACAATGAAAAGGGGAGGAGCAAAAGAATAAGCGTTATGGGCAGGTGTAAAATCACGGGATGAAGTCTGCCAGCAAATAAAACAGATGCCGGCAATGCATTGAGGTCTGCAAAGCAGAACAATAGCATGAATACCTGCAATACAAGGATAAAATTTGATATTATGGATAGGCGATTGGTCATTTTACCCATTAGTAAAAAAATACTTCATCCACGAACACCCATCCTTTGTCACCTTTCCCAGGATGCCACTTGGGCAATACAGAGACAGGGGTTGCTTCAATTTCGATGTACTTGTATTTCTTTTTCTCAATGGGAATGACAAAAGGGATAAGGCGCCTTCTTCTTTTTTCCTTGGGTTGTTCCGGTATGATGGTCTTCAATACCTTCATTGAACTGGGTGAATCTCCACCCTTGATGATGATTTTTTTTGCGGGCATTATATATCCATCAATGTGTTCAACCGTACTCAGCAGAATCTCTTTTATTTCCTCACCCTTTGAAAAATAAATGCCTGACTTGAAGGAATTGTCGCGAAATCCCAGCCAATTCAGGTTAAGGTTACCTGGCCCCCCCTTGATCAGGTCGGTCAATGTCAGCGCACCCTGTCCCTTATATTGTTTATCGGCAGGATTGATCATTCTGACGGAGTCTGGCTTGAAGCCCTTCAAAAAGAAGGTATTGTCTGCAGTGTCGCTGGTGCGCCAACCCTGGGCAACAGAAATGGCCTTGATGCGCATCATTCCGGTTGCAGGAAAAGGTTTTGTATAGAGCAAACTGCCCAAAGAATCTGGTGGGCTTCCATCAGTGGTATAGCGGATTTGAACACCCGTCATTTGGGTTTTGAAGGCAATCAAATCTTCAGGGCCAAATATCCGCTTGTCTGCATCGAGAAACCTTGGAATTGTGAGTTTAAGCAATTCATTCTTGTCAGGGATGTATCCCAGGTCCCAACCAACTTTGGGGTATTTTTTCCGGAGAGCGGCAATGTCAGCTTCTTTGATGGATGTGTTCCAGAGGAATACCTTTTTCAGGTTCGGCATGCTGCCAAGGGCATCCATCATGGGCAAGCCAACCCCTGTACTGGCGAGCGAAATTTGTTCCAGGTGCTTGTTGGCTTTCAGCAGATTCAGGTTTTTACCTGAAATTGATGTTCCGTTCAGGTTGAGGCGCTCAATATTCTCAAAGGATGACAAAATGGGGATTGCATTGTCATCAGCAGGCATGCTGGAGAGGTTGACTTCAATAATTTGCGAAGCGATGCTCTTGCATTCTTTCAGCATGTTCAGGTCATATTTCTCCTTGAGGTAAAACTTCACGCTGAGGGCTGGCGATGTGGAAGACAAAGGCAGAATTCTCCTGAAAGGGGAGTTGAGTGTTTCTATTTCTGCAGCTGAAGCCGCTGAAAAAGAATATATTTTTTCCACTTTTTGAACAGGAACTTCACTGATAATTTTGGCGACAATTGTTTTGAGTGTATTGGTATCTGCCAAGGAATGGTAAGTGGTTTTGGGATTTGCTCCTGCCTTGATCCATTCCTGGAACAAAAGAATCTCAGCAGCGCTGAGCTGAGCTTTTCCTTTGGGAGGCATGTGTTTTTTATCGTCCATGTTGAGCAGCATCCGTTCGACCATGGGGCTCTTGTCCGGGTCGCCTGAAACCCACATCGAACCAGACTTACCGCCTTTCAGCATGGATGCCAGGTTCTTCATGTTCAGTCCACCCTTTGTTTTTTGATCGTTATGGCATTCCACACATTTTGCTGCCAGAATTGGTTGCACAGCACCATCAAAAACCGTTGTTTTGTTTGTAAATTCAGCGATTGTAATCGTTGGTTTGGTATCTTTTTTGAATGTAAAGAATCCTTCACCATGTGTTAGGTTTCCTCCGTAATGACTACCCGCAACCATGACAATCAAGGTTGTTGACATGGCAGTGTTCCATACAATGGCATTTTTTGTGAATGCCTTTTTGATATATACCAGGGCATGTGTTGAAAATGCAACCGCAACACCAAGCCATTTGTGAAAACGAAGTGATTCCTGGTCGTATCCTCCATCTGCGGCCAATAAAAATCCCGCAAGGGCAGTAAGTGTTGAAATCAATGCGATGTAGTGAAGCATCAGATCGAATGCGCCTGAAAGATCATCAGTGTCTGGCCTCCTTTGAAGATAAATTGAAAAGGGTACCAATAAAATGATGAGCGTAATGGGCAAATGCAGTACAACAGGATGAAATCTTCCTGCAAACAAAACGAACTGTGGTAGGACACTCAGGTCTACAAAACAGAACACAAGAAGGAAAACCTGAAGCACAATGAGCAGGTTTGAGAGCACGAAAAGATGTCTAGACATAGATGTTTTTTCTTTGGAAAAATTGCTAGGAAATGATTCCATTTACCACCTGTCCTGCAACGTCAGTAAGCCTGTAGCGTCTGCCCAGGTGCCGGTAGGTAAGTTGCTCGTGGTTGATTCCCATCAGGTGAAGAACAGTGGCGTGGAAATCGTGTACACTCACAGGATCTTTGATCGGATTATAACCGAATTCATCGGTTTCGCCATATACCATGCCAGGTTTTACGCCGCCACCGGCCATCCAGATGCTGAAACATTTCGGATGATGGTCACGCCCATAATTGGCCACATCAATCTTGCCCTGGCAATAATTGGTTCTGCCAAATTCTCCTCCCCAAATCACGAGTGTTTCATCAAGCAATCCCCTTTGTTTGAGGTCCTTGATCAAGCCTGCAGATGCCCGGTCAACATCCTCTGCTTGCATGCGCATATCATTGGCAAGGTTTCCATGTGTATCCCATCCCTGGTGATACAGCTGAACGAAGCGAACTCCTGATTCTGAAAGCTTTCTGGCCAAGAGACAGTTGGCGGCATATGTGCCAGGAACCAGACATTCGGGCCCATAAAGTTTAATGGTGGTATCTGATTCCTTGCTGAGGTCGGTCAATTCTGGTACTGCACTCTGCATCCTGTAAGACATCTCGTACTGCTTGATCCTGGTATTGATTTCCGGATCTCCAAAATTCTCAAATGCTTCTGAATTGAATTTTGCAAGCTGGTCAAGCATATCACGGCGACTTTGCTTGTCATGACCCTCGGGGTTTTTGAGGTAGAGAACAGGGTCTTCGCCACTGCTGAATACAACACCCTGGTGGACGCTGTCAAGAAAACCATTGGTCCACAGTTTTGAATAAACTCCCTGACCGTTTCCTCTTCCACGAGACAATAGTACAGTGTAGGAGGGGAGGTTGGAATTTTCACTGCCCAATCCATAGCTCATCCATGCACCCATGCTGGGCCGGTTTCCCTGTTGGGCTCCTGTCTGAAAAAAGGTTAGTGCAGGATCATGGTTGATGGCTTCGGTATTCATCGTTTTCACAATACAAATATCATCAACGATGGAAGCAATGTTGGGGAAAAGCTCTGATATCCAGGCACCTGATTGTCCATGTTGGGAGAATCCAAAGGTTGATCCGACGAGAGGGAATTTTTCCTGGTTGGCTGTCATGCCCGTTAACCGTTGCCCCATCCTGATGGATTCGGGGAGCTCCTCTCCGTGCATCTTGTTCAGCAGGGGTTTATAATCAAAGGTTTCCAATTGGGAGGGTGCTCCGTTTTGGAAAAGGTAGATGATCCTTTTTGCCTTTGGTGCATATTGGGCAAGTCCCAATGGGATGGATTGCTGTTGGTCAACGCCAAACAACTGGTCTTTGAAGAGCATCGATCCCAGTGCAGCACTTCCGACGCCAAGGCCCGCCTTTGTAAGAAAGTGTCTTCTCGTAACATTCAGCCTGAATTGTTTTTCCTGGTTGTCCATGGTATTATTTTACAGTGGTTTCATCCAAATTGAAGATCATCTGATTCACCTGCATCAACGCGGCTGTTTCAGCAATATTCTTGGTTTTGATCTGATCGAATTCTCCTGCTTTCAAAAATTCTTCAGCACTTTCTTTGTGCAGGGTAAATTTGTTTTTCTCTTGCTGGTAATAGGCCTTGAGCATTTTCATTTCGTTTTCAGATGCTTTTCGGCACAGCACCAAACGGAACAACCGGTCCAATTTCTGGTCCTCAGAAAGCTTCATGTTGGCTGTACGCTGGGCAAGTACCCTTGCGGCCTCAAGCAGCTGAGGATCATTCATCAAAACCAATGCCTGCAAGGGAGTATTGGTCCTTGATCTTGTTACTTCGCATTGGTCACGGGTACTGGCATCCATGATCAACAAAGCTGGAGGAGGAGCGGTTCTTTTGATGAAATTGTACAATCCTCTCCTGTACAATTTATTTCCTTTGTCTTGAACGTATTTTGCCAGTTCTCCTCTGCCAGAGGTGGTGGCTTCCCACACCCCTTTGGGCTGATAAGGTTTCACACTAGGCCCACCAATTTCAGGATTGATGATGCCGGCGGCACTGAGCACCAGATCGCGTTGCAGTTCTGCACTCAGCCTTAACCTTGGATAAAAGCTGTAATATTTATTGTCCGGGTCCCTTTGTGCTTTGTCATTGGGTCTTTTGGCTGACTGTTTGTACGTGGTAGAGGTAACAATGAGCCGAATAAGCTTTTTGATATCCCAACCACTTTCCCGGAACTCTACTGCAAGCCAGTCCAGCAGTTCGGGGTGTGATGGCAGTTCTCCTTGCATGCCAAAATCTCCAGAGGTTTTGACAAGTCCACGACCAAACAATTCATTCCAAATCCGGTTCACATAAACCCTTGCTGTCAATGGATTCTCCGCATCAATCATCCACTTGGCGAGGCCAAGCCTGTTCTGTTCGTATTTTTTTGGATTGTAAGGCAAGATCGCAGCTGGCGTTGCCATCTGAACCGTGTCTGCCTTTTGGTCATACACACCTCTTTTCAGCAATTGTGTCTCACGGATGCAAAGACTGTCTTTCATGATCATCACACTTACATCCATGGTGTCTTGCTTGTTGATGAAGTTCAGGACAGTGGAGACATCAGCAGTAGTGATTTTCATGTTGGGAGGATCTGCAAATGAAGCATCGATTGTTCCTACAAGACCCTTTTCTGGTACTTTATCGAAAAAGGCAAACATACTGTAGTAATCCTTCTGGGAGACGGGATCATATTTGTGGTCATGGCATTTGGCGCATTCCAAGGTGATGGCCATGAATGCCTTGCCAAAAGTATTTGTCCTGTCGCTCACATATTCTACCCTGTACTCTTCATCAATAACGCCACCTTCTTGAGTGATTTTATGGTTTCTGTTGAAACCAGTTGCAAGCAGTTGCTCCTTTGTTGGGTTCGGCAGCAGGTCGCCTGCAATTTGCCATGTGAGGAACTGGGAAAATGGATAATTGCTGTTGAATGCATGGATGACCCAATCGCGCCAAGGCCACATGGTACGCAAACCATCATCCTGGTAACCATGGCTGTCTGCATACCTTGCAAGGTCCATCCATTGGATGGCCATTTTCTCGCCGTAATGCTTGCTGGTCAACAGTTCATCCACAATCTTTTCATAGGCATTGGGTGATTTATCTGCAAGAAACCTTTCTTGTTGTTCAATGGTGGGAGGAAGTCCGGTGATGTCCATGGAAACCCTCTTCAACAATGCTTCCCTGCTGGCTTCGGGATTGGGTGTCATGCCGACTTCATCCAATTTGGTGAAGATAAAATGATCGATGGGGTTTCTTGGGTTCAGGTCCTCGTCTGCAACCGGAATCTTGGGCCTGACGGGTGCAATGAAAGACCAGTGTTTTTTGTATTTGGCACCTTGCGAAATCCATTTTTTGATAATGGCAATCTCTGTTTTGGTCAGCGAAAGATTGGAAGAGGGCGGGGGCATCACTTCTGCAGTATCCGATGAAATCAAACGGGCGTACAATGCAGATTGCATGGGATCCCCTGGAACGATTACATGTTTTGAAGGGTCTTCTTTCAGTGCTGCAAAAGCACCTTCTTCCGTATCCAGACGGAGGTCTGCCTGTCGTTTGTTGGCGTCAGGTCCATGGCATTTGAAGCAGCGGTCAGACAGGATGGGCCTGACATGGAAATTGAAATCCACTACATCAGGTACCGCGCCTTCTACCTGCTTTCCAGAGGTAAAAAAATAAAAGCCAATGCCCATTATTACAATGGCTGTGGCTGTCACCAAAATCTTGTTTTTGGCCAATTTGTTCAGTCGTTGGTAGGTTGTCATTGTGCAAGCATCATTTCAGCATGAAAGTTAACGATTTTTATGGATTAATCGTTTCGCCAAATAGCTTGTTGTTTTGTCTCCAAATGGAAAAATGAATTGTTTAACTTTGCGGTACCTAAAACCCGTATACATGACCATGGATCACCCTGTTTTTTTACAGCATGCCGACCTGTTGCAATTTGTCAAGGAAATGGCGGAAGTATGCACTCCAAAAGACATTCGCTGGTGCAACGGCTCGAAAGAAGAGTATGACGAACTGTGTCAGCTGTTGGTCGACAGCAATACATTTACCCGGTTGAACGAAGAGCGCTGGCCCAACAGCTTTGCCTGTAATTCAGATCCGAGTGATGTGGCCAGGGTAGAAGACAAAACTTTTATCTGTAGCCGAAGAAAAGAAGATGCCGGCCCTACCAACAACTGGGAGGATCCAAAGGAAATGAAGGTGAAGATGAAGGCACTCTTCAGCGGTTCAATGAAGGGACGCACCATGTACGTAATCCCTTTTTGTATGGGACCGCTTGGGTCGCCGCTTTCAAAAATTGGTGTGCAGATCAGCGACGCTGCGTATGTGGTAGTAAACATGCACATCATGACAAGGGTAGGTGACAAGGTGCTTCAATTGTTGGGGCAGGACGGCGAATTTATCAAATGTCTTCACTCTTTGGGCGCCCCACTCGAACCAGGACAGGCAGATGTTCCATGGCCATGCAATCCAACCACCAAGTACATTGTTCATTATCCCGAAGACAGGGCTATTGCTTCCTATGGGTCAGGATATGGTGGCAACGCATTGCTGGGAAAGAAATGCTTTGCACTGCGCATCGCGTCCGTGATGGCCAAGGAAGAGGGCTGGCTCGCTGAACATATGCTGATATTGGGTGTGGAAGATCCCAAAGGCAGAAAAACATATGTTGGAGCAGCTTTTCCAAGTGCCTGCGGCAAGACGAATTTTGCCATGTTGATTCCGCCTTCAGACATGAAGGGATGGAAAGTGACAACCGTAGGTGATGATATCGCATGGATAAAACCCGGTAAGGATGGGAAATTATATGCCATCAATCCAGAATACGGTTATTTCGGTGTTGCACCTGGTACAAATGCAAAAACCAATCCCAATGCAATCGAGGCATTGAAAAAGAACAGCATTTTCACCAACGTGGGAATCACTCCTGATGGCGACGTATGGTGGGAAGGATTGACAAAGGAAGCACCCGCTGTTGTATATAATTGGAGGGGCGAATTGCATGATCCGGCCTCTGGTAAGCCTGTGGCCCATGCCAATGCCCGTTTCACGGCGCCTGCACATCAGTGTCCGAGCATTGACGATAATTGGGAGAATCCTGCTGGAGTTCCTATCAGTGCCTTTATTTTCGGTGGAAGAAGAAGTACAACCATTCCCCTGCTTTACCAGGCTTTTAACTGGAACTTTGGCGTATACCTTGCCGCCACCATGGGGTCGGAAACCACCGCTGCTGCTTTTGGCGAAATCGGCAAAGTCAGAAGGGATCCATTTGCCATGCTCCCGTTCTGTGGATACCATATGGCGGACTATTTCAACCACTGGCTGCAGTTGGGACGGAACATTCCGAATCCTCCCCGGATTTTTGGAGTGAACTGGTTCAGAAAAGACAAGGATGGTAATTTCATCTGGCCTGGATTTGGTGAAAATATGCGCATGTTGAAGTGGGTAGTGGAGCGCGTTTATGGTGAAGTTGTTTCCATCGAAAGTCCCATTGGATGGGTTCCCAAATATGAGGATATCGATTGGGGTGCACTTGCATTCACTCCAGAACAATATGATGCTGTAATGGATGTTGACCGTGAGGCATGGAAAACAGAAATTTTGGCACATGAGGAGCTGTTTTCAAGGATGTACGATAAATTGCCCAAAGAGTTCTTTTTCATGAGGGAGTTGCTCTTGTCGGGTCTTTGGCGTTCCCCTGAACATTGGTCCCTTGCACCTGAAACACATTGATCATCATCCTTTACCAATGAACATGTACAAAAAGTCCATTCTGATATTTTTGCTGATGATACAGGGAATGTTTGGTTTCAGCCAGTTTTTCAATGCTGAAAATTATCCAGTCTATGAAGGGGCTGATTTGGGCCTGAACTATGCTGCTTCCGCTTCAACATTTCGCATTTGGAGCCCAGTTGCAGAAAAGGCTGAGCTGATTTTCTATATGTCCTCACTTGGAGACGATAAGCTGGAATCAATTCCAATGGAAAAAGGGGTGAATGGTAGCTGGGTGAAAACAGTTGCAGGAGATAAAAAAGGAGCCTACTATGCCTTTAGGATATTTACACAGGGGCGTTGGTTGCATGAGGTTCCAGATCCCTATGCCAAAGCCGTGGGCACCAATGGCAAAAGGGCTGTGGTGGTTGACTTGCGGGAAACTGATCCTGCGCATTGGAACGAAGACCGGTCACCAGTCTTCAGCACCCGAAGAGGGTTGCCATCCGGAATTGGTGGTTTGTCAGTGGATGCTGTGATTTATGAGCTGCATGTCAGGGACGCTAGCATTGATCCCAATTCTGGAATCAAGTCAAAAGGCAAATTTATGGGACTGTCAGAATCGGGTACCACCCATCCTTCTGGGGTCAAGACCGGGCTGGATCATATCAAGGAATTGGGCGTAACCCATGTCCACCTGCTGCCTTCCTATGATTTTTTTAGCGTGGATGAATCCAGGCCCGATAGTCTGCAATACAATTGGGGTTATGATCCCCTCAATTACAATACACCAGAAGGTTCCTATTCCAGCAATGCTGCCGATGGAAAAACGCGGATCAAGGAGTTTAAGCAAATGGTGCAGGCCATGCACAAAAAGGGTTTGCGTGTAGTGATGGATGTGGTTTACAACCATACCATGCTGACCGAAACCGCGTATTTTAACCAATTGGTTCCTGGATATTATTACAGGCAAAAGGATGACGGGTCATTCTCCAATGCATCTGCCTGCGGCAATGAAACGGCCAGTGAACGGCCCATGATGCGCAAGTTCATGATTGAATCACTGCGCTACTGGGTTGAGGAATTCCATATTGATGGATTTCGTTTCGATCTCATGGGCATCCATGATACCGAAACCATGAACCGCATTTCTGCATCATTGCATGCCTTGAAACCTGATATTTTACTTTATGGCGAGGGGTGGACAGCGGGTAGTTCACCGATTCCTGACTCCCTAAGGGCACTCAAGAAAAATGCGTACCAGCTTGACCGCATTGCTGTATTCAGTGATGACCTCAGGGATGGTATCAAGGGCAGTGTTTTTGAACATGAAGACAAGGGTTTTGCTTCTGGGAAGCCAGGAATGGAAGAAAGCATCAAATTCGGTATCACAGCCGCATGTAAGCATCCGCAGGTTGATTATTTAAAAATCAATTACTCAAAAGCACCCTATGCCAATGGGCCATCACAGGTGGTGAGTTATTGCGAGTGCCATGATAACCATGTGCTGTGGGACAAGCTGGCCATTTCCAACAAAAATGACGAAGCTTCATTGAGGAAAGAAATGCACAAGCTTTCCCTGAGCATAGTCCTGACTTCGCAAGGGATTTCATTCCTTCATGCAGGTGCTGAATTCCTCCGGTCCAAACAAGGGGTTGAAAATTCCTTTAACGCAGGGGATAAAATCAATGCCATCCAATGGAGTGATAAGTCAGCTCACCTGGATGTTTTTCAATATGTTCAGTCATTGATACAAATGAGGAGGGACCATCCCGCCTTTCGGCTTACCACTCAACAGGAGATTGCTTCCCTGATTCGATTTGAAGCGCTGAAAATACCCGGTCTCGTTGCCTACCACATCAACGGAAGAGCCGCAGGAGACAGTTGGAAAAGAATAAAGGTCTACTTCAATGGCTCAAAACAGCAGCAACTCGTCAGTTTGGGAACAGAGCCGTTCAAGATTTTTGTCAAAAACAACCAGGTTGTGCGGGCTGGAGAAACAGCCAAAGAAAGGATTTTGCTCAATCCCTTTACCGCGACAATACTGTTTTTAGACTAGATTAATACGCTGTTTACGTAGGTCACTGCATCCTTGGTAAGCGGAAATACGTAATCTTTAAACTTCATTTGCCCAAAGCTTTCAAGTCCCATTGGGGTGTCCTATTTTTACATTGTCAACGCGGAAGGGGAGCAGCAGCAAACTTAAAGCAAGACAAATTCCAGCTTAAATCCAAATAAAACCAACATTCAATATCCTGAAATTCCAGCCCGTTCCAATTCCTACAAAAAACCAACATCCACTATCCTGAAATTCCAGTCCGATCCAATTCCTACAAAAAACCAACATCCAA
>Ga0247722_10001936_pt1 | contig 11058 bp, 10 predicted proteins | sample MSEWelMarce3H_FC_FD_189094 | JGI IMG/M metagenome (GOLD analysis project Ga0247722, IMG submission 189094) | Subsurface sediment microbial communities from gas well in West Virginia, United States - MSEEL Well Study Marcellus 3H_FC | ecosystem: Environmental > Terrestrial > Deep subsurface >...
CTGTTTAATATTTGCCTCAGAATATTAAACAAAATAAAAAAATGAGCACACTCGAATTCAACTACCTCATCGGTAATCATTCTGGATCGTAGACTTTAATTTTTTTTCAGTCGGTTCCATGTCGTTGAACACGACCATCTTCTCACTTCCCCCCAACAGCATTAATCTAATCTTAACAGGCGAAGACCACGAACAATTGAAGTGAGCGATAAAATTATTTTGATAGTTTACCGTGAGGTAGGCCACGTTTTCAATTCCGTTGTGAATGTGGCTTACGCCTGTGGCATTCACACTTATTGGCAATTCGTCTGACAAATAATCGAGTACCGAAATATCGTGTGGGGCGAGATCCCAAAGCACATTCACATCTTGTTGAATGAGTCCGAGGTTAATTCGTGTTGAATCGAAATAATTCAAAACGCCGAGTGCGCCTTCGTCCTTCAACGCCTTCATTTTTTCAACCGAACCGGTGTATAGGAAGGTGTGATCAACCATGAGCAGTTTTCCTTTTTGGGCCGCAAGATCAATCAATTCCTTTGCTTGCGCAACGGTAGCTGTCATGGGCTTTTCAAGAAGCACGTGTTTTCCAGCGAGGATAGCGCGCTTCGCTAGATCGTAATGGGTAAAAACGGGGGTTGCTATTACGACTGCATCAATTGAGTTATTGTTGAAAGCATCATCTGCTGAAGTCGAAGTGGCTAATGCTGGAAATAATTTCAACGCTTGATCGAGACGCTCTGTTTGCGAATCGATTAATACATCTACATTAGCGTTTCCGACTGACATGAAGTTACGAAGAAGATTAGGTCCCCAATATCCGTAGCCTATTTGCGCAATTCGTATCATGATTAAGGTTTGGCATCGAAGTTATTGAAAAATGAAGGGACTACCAATTAATTGAAAGGGGAAAGCCCAGCGGGGAATAAAAAAATAAAGAAAGGTAAAAGTTTTATTGAAAAATGAACCTTTTGGAAAAGGTAGTGTTTCATCTTCAAAACCTACAACTATGCGCCCTCAAGAGTTCACCATTAAGGACCTGGAGAATTTCTCGGGAATTAAAGCACATACCATTCGCATATGGGAGCAACGCTATGGAATTCTCTCTCCAGACCGCACTGACACTAACATTCGTAAATACAACGACAAGGATCTAAAGTCTTTGTTGAATATAAGCTTATTGAATAGCCTTGGCTATAAGATTTCGAACATCGCTAAACTTTCAGACGACCAGATTCGCGAAATCATTAACAAGCACGCTCACGGAAACAACACGGAAGAGCATTTCTTGCACATGCTCAAGATTTCAATGTTGAATTACGACGAAGAGTTGTTTTCAAATGTCCTTGACCCTCACGTTGCCGAGCACGGCTTGGAGAAGACCTTCCGTGTAATGATCATGCCGTTCCTTATGCAAATTGGATTGCTTTGGCAATCGGATTCAATTTGTCCGGCGCAAGAACACTTCATTAGCGCGCTTATTCGTCAGAAGTTACTCTTTCATATAGAATCGGTGAAAGTTCCATTGGAGCAGAACAAGCGTCCGGTTGTTCTTTTCCTTCCAGACCTTGAAATTCATGAGCTTTCATTATTAATGCTTCATTACATTTTGAAATTACGAGGCCTTCGCAGCATTCTTTTAAGTCAATCTGTTCCTGCTGAAGATTTGAAACAAGTGGCTCAACGCTTAGGCGATGTTGATTTTGTTTCAATATTCACCACACATCCTTCAACAGTTATGGTTCCGGACTATTTAAAAAGGCTCACCAGAATGTTTATGGATACGGACTGTCATTTCCATTTCACTGGATATAATTTGAAGGGAATCAAGTCTCCGGACACGCTTTACATTACCCTTTACGGAGGAATCGACGATTTACTTGAAGGGCTAAAGAACTAAAATTCAACCCGTTGGTAATTTTGTTTAATAATTAACAAAAATAATTAAACAAAAATTTGGAACGAGCTCAGTTCTGTTTAATATTTGCCTCAGAATATTAAACAAAATAAAAAAATGAGCACACTCGAATTCAACTACCTCATCGGTAATCATTCTGGATCGTTAAAGAGCTTTGCATATAATTTCACTAAAAACTCAGAGGACGCTGAAGATCTACTTCAGGACACTTTGTTGAAGGCCATTCGCTATAAAGATAACTTCCAAGACGGAACCAACTTCAAAGGATGGTTATTCACCATCATGCGTAATATCTTCATCAATAACTATAAGCGCAAGAAACTTCAGAAGACTATTAATGATTCGACCGACAATCAGTTCTATTTGAACTATGGTAAGATATCTGAGGATACCGTTTCATCAAGAATCAACGAAAAAGACATTAATAAGGCAATTACGCAACTTCCTTACGAATTCAGAACGCCGTTCCAATTGTTTGTAGATGGTTACCACTACGACGAGATAGCAGATTCAATGGGCATTCCAATGGGAACAGTAAAGTCTAGAATTTTCCACGCAAGAAAAAAACTGAGCGAGGATTTAGCTCATTTTGCTTAATCGAAGTAGGAAATGACCGTTTCGGTTTCTTTCCAAGACTTCAACGCTTAATTTTACAGACTTCGCAACTTGAACAGCTGTTTCAAAGTCGACAAATAACCAGGGAAAACATTGTGTTTTCCCTTTGTATTTCAGTTCGAATTGAACTTTGCCAAAATATTCTGAATCGAGCATAGGCCAATCGGCCTTCGCGTAAGTAACGTCTGTGCTGTCTATGAGAATAGCGCCGGTTTTGCTTAAAAAACTCTTCAGCTTTCTGAACATGACTTTTAAGTCCGATGGAGATTGGGCTAACCCCATTCCGTTCATCAGGACCAAGACCGTATCGAAATTCTTCAAATTCAAATTTCTCCAATCGTCGTTGATTACCTTCAACACTCCCCTAGACTTTGCAACCTTAGCACTCTTTTTTGAAATCTCTACCGCCGTGACATCGAGTCCTTTTCCTCGAAGGTACAAGGAATGGCAACCTGCTCCACAGCCTAAATCGAGAATTTTACCTGAACATTCCTTCATTGAAATTTTCTCATATTTCAACATGTTCTTAAACGGCCTAAAAAACACATCGGGATGCATTTCGGGCTCCTCATGTTTGTTAATAAACACGCGAATTGGGGTGTTATCCCCCTTGAGGAAAAAAGATTCGATTGCAGAGCCAAGAACATCATGAAGCATGTCACAAATATAGGTGGATAAAAAAAAGAAATCCGCGGCAACCAATTGTATAAATTCGTAGTCTTCAAGATGTCAAAACCTTATCATGACTAAAAAGTTATTTTTTCTATTCCCTCTGTTGTGCTCGGCAAGTGTTGCCAGCGCTCAACTTCAGCTTCAAACATTAACCATTCAGCAATATGTTCAAGACGTATTATTGGGGAGTGGCGTAGCTGCATCTAACATTACCTACACGGGGTGTCCCGAACAAATCGGATACATCACAGGTGGAAATTCAATTGGATTTACCATTGATGGAGGAATTGCCCTTTCAACTGAACCCGTAGCTTCGATTGTAGATCCAAATTCAGGAGTTTTTTTATCGGGCTGCCAAGTCGCAGGAGAAGCTGATTTACTCTCGATTGCGAACTCAGTTCCCCCATTAATCGGACAGTCCTTTTCGGTTGGAAGTGTGAACGACGTTGCGATTCTTGAGTTTGACTTTGTGCCCACCGGGGACACACTCAGATTCAATTACATTTTCGGAAGTGATGAATATTTAACTTGGGTGAATTCATCTTACAACGACATCTTCGCATTCTTACTTTCTGGCCCTGGACTTACCGGTCCATATGCCGCGCCAGCTGGATTCCCTGGTGGAGCAGTAAACATTGCTCAATTGCCGAACACAACTCCCCCACTGCCAATTACCATTAGTTCTGTAAATAACGTATTGAATAGTTCTTACTACATTGACAATCAACCTAACGTTGGGATCTACTTGAACGGATACACGGTAACATTGGAAGCTTGGTCTTTGGTTCAATGTGGTGAAACTTATCACATCAAATTGGCTATTGCTGATGGAAGTGATACGGCTTTAGAATCAGCAGTTATCTTAGAAGAAGGATCTTTCTCAAGTAATGCCGTTGTAGATGTCAACCTTTCCTTAAACGCGGGTGGTCCGAATGCTGAAACTCTGTTTGAGAATTGTGGTGAAGCAACATTAACCTTCACACGTCCGGAAATAAGTGACCTATCTATCCAAGACTTATGTGTTATTACTTGGACCGGCACTGCAGTTAATGGGGTTGATTTCACAGCAATGCCTGATACTGTTTTTTTTCCTCCGGGAGTTGCGTCAGTTTCTTTTGTAATTGATGCATTTTCAGATGGACTCACTGAAGGAATAGAAACTGTTCATATGGACATTTTGAATTTAGCGGCGTGCAATGGTTCTGGTCTAATAAGCAATTTCGACTTTTTTGTAGCCGACGTTCCTGACCCAATAATTGTCACGGGATATTCCCAAGATTTATGTCAGGGAGTTACTGCAACCCTAGAACCCACTATAACTGGAGGTTATGGAAACTACGAATACACTTGGAGCACAAGCGAAACCACAGCATCAATCGACGTCTCCCCTGTCAATTCTACAACATATTTTTTAACAGTAACAGATACCTGTGGCTGGCCCGGCGGAAGCGCTAACTTCCCTGTAAACATTCTGGTCTTTCCGCAATTGGTTACCAATATTGACAATGGAGATTTAACCCTAGGGTGTAACGAGAGTGTAAATATTACTGCAACAACAACAGGTGGAGATGGCGCATACACCTACATGTGGACCGACGAAAACGGAGCGAATCTATTTGGTTGGGGCAATTCCCTTTTCTTTGGTTCATGGAATGGACCGGGAACTGTAAATGTTGAGGTTACCGATGGATGTGGGCTTGTTGCAACTGACCAAATTCAAGTTACTTTAAACATTCCTCCACTGATCATTACCGTACCTGATACGGTTAACGCTCCATGTCTCTCATTTTTCACTATTCCCGCGAGTGTAACTGGAGGAGATGGTTTTTATTCCTACGGTTGGCTCACCAATAATATTTTTGAATGGGATGAATTTGACAACATTTACGACAATACGGGTATTGTTTCTCAGGCCACAGTGACGGTTGAAGTTAGCGATGGTTGCGGACAATCCGCATCAGAAGATATTATCATAACTGTTGAAGCACCGCCACTAGCGGTTACGCTTCCTTTATCTTTAGCTGGAAACTGCATTACACCCTTCACCATTCAACCAATCGTAACTGGGGGTGGCGGAACGATGTCCTTTGCTTGGACGAATAACGGCATTCCGACGGCTACATCAGTAAACTACACCTTAACTCCAGGAGTTAGCTCAACGGTTGGAGTAACTGTAACTGATGGTTGCGGATCTACAGCAAATGCTTCTGTTCCTATAACAATTACAAATCTCCCGGTATTTATTGACCTCGGAAACGACATAACATCGGGCTGTACTGATAACAATTTAATTAATCCAATCATTTCGGGTGGTTCGGGAGGCAACAGCTTCGACTGGGTTGTTGACAATTCGGTAGTTGAAAATGGAACTACTTACTCGATAGTTACACCGGTTGACGAACAGATTATCGCGATAATTACAGACGCTTGTAATCAATCGGATTCAGACACATTAATGATTTTCATACCTAACCCACCTTTGAATCTAACAGCATCAGCTGACACAGCTGTTTGTGTCTTAGGGACTGCAACTTTAAGCGCACAGGCTTCAGGAGGCGGTGGTGGTTTTACATATACTTGGACAAACAACAGCAATGGAAATATTGCCACATATCCGGATCTAACCTCTTCAACTACATTCACCGTAACCGCCAGTGATTTGTGTGGTCAGTCTATCTCTGAAGATATTTTCGTTGATGTGATTCCTGTTGATGCGCAATTCACTGCAGAAAATTTATCGGGGTACACCTATGACTTTAATTACATTGACACTCCTCCATGTATCAATTGCGCTTACGAATGGTTGTTCCCAGGTGGAGAAGCAATAACTAATCCTGCTGTCAATTACACGTTCGATGGTTTCGGAGAGACTACGATTTACCTTAATGTAACGAATTCAATTGGCTGCACCGCCAGCAACAGTTACACTATAACCTTCCCGCCGTTGTTGTATATTCCAAACTCATTCACACCGAACAATGACGGATTGAACGATGCGTTTATGATCGAAGCGAGCAGTGTAATGGATTTCAAAATAAGAATTTTCAGCCGTTGGGGTGAAGAGGTTTATTACTCGACAGATGTTACAGACGCATGGACAGGCGACCGCCGTGGAAGCAATGAAACATATTGCCCGAACGGAGTTTACAATTTCGTAGCGAATATCAAAGGATTCAATGGAGAAGCACTAGAATACAAAGGAACAATTACCTTAATGAGATAACTAGGCTCTGCTGCGTTCCTCCATCTTAATTGTTATTCACTTATAATTAGCGTATCAACTGCGCGAATAATATCGTTGAAAATAATTTTTTCTTCTCTTGAGAAGTTGTCTTGTGAAGTACTTCTTAGAATACTCATGGCTCCTAATTGTTCTTCTTCAGAATACACACCCTCCTCTACTTCTAAAATACTAAGCAATTCCAACATACCCTGAAGACCATTGTTTACGGACACTTCAACTAAGGTATGTAACTGTCCCGCTGCTGAAAATCCGTTACTCCACAAAAACAGGAGAATATCCACTTGAATCAATTTATACTTCGAATCGAACAGTGCCTGAACCAATTCTTCCTCTGCGTTTTTAACTCGCATAGCTGAGAGCATTTCGCGAGCTTCTCTTTTAACCGAAACATATTCAGAAGAAACTAAAGCTTCAAGTAAAGGAGCAATTGCATTGGCCTTACCGCTTGACTTCAATTGCTCTATTGCATTCAATGCTATAGATTCGTCAGAAGACATAAGCTGAATGCGTAATTCAGAAGAAGATAATTTTTGGCTCACTTTTCGCGTGTTTTATATTGGGCAGCGAAAATAGTTCATAAATTGAATAGATTATTTTTCATTTTGCCCACCAATAAATAAAAACTATTTGTATAATTGTGTAAAGATTTAACACTATGAAAACTCTTCGTTCTCTTTTAGTTCTTGCGGCTATTGCATTTGGATCATCTGCTTTCGCTCAAAACATTGTTTCAAGCAATGAAGTGAACTTAACACTTTCAACAACTACAACACGTGAGCAACTGTTCCAATTGCGTTCAGACATGATAGCACAAGGGTTAGATTTTCAATACACCCCTCAGTTTGATGCAAGTAGAAATCTAATTGGAATTTCTTACAGCGTGCGCACAACAACAGGTGGTTTAGTTGTTTGCCAATCAAATAACACAGTAAACCTTACTGCCACACCAGCCCACATTCACTTGGTAAAACAAAACGGTAAATTTGTTGAACAGAAATAATCTGTTTTTTAGACAATAAAAAAGGCCGCTTTTTCAAGCGGCCTTTTTGTTGGCAGAAAATTCTGTCTTAATTAAACTCAACTTTCCAAGCGGCAATACCGGCTGTAAGTTCTCTTACATAAGTTCCAGCTGAGCTAAATACTTTCACTGTTGAAGGTGACGCGTAATTTGTTTCTCCACACACCCAAACTTCTAAAGTTGCCGGGTTTACAGAAACTCCATTTGTAGCCATTGTTAAAAAATCTGAGAACGCATTCGTCTGCATATTGAAAGCAAGCAGTGTGCTATTTGAAATGTAAATTTTCTGATTGATTTCGTCTTTTGCCATGTGAAGTGGGTGATCACCCAACACACCAACTTGAAAAGATAAAACTGAATTATCCGCTGTATTAATTTTAGCTAGCACGGCCTGCGTATGACCAATGATCTGGGTCCAATTTGCATCGTATTGGGTCTCTCCGCTGCACAACACCCATAAGTTTCCCGTCGCATCGGCTTGAATCTCGACCGGACGATCAGCCACGTTAATATGTTCTATCACAGATTGCGAAGGAATATCAATAACGGTAACGCGATTGTCTATGCCCCAACCACCGCTATTGCACACATAAAGTCTATCACCAATGACACACATACCTTCAGGGCCAAGTCCAACTGGGGTCGACGAAGTGATGGTATTGGTTGTTAAATCAACCCACATAACATTGCCATCAAAAGAACCGTCGGTTACCGCAGCCATTCCATTTCCAACATTTTGAAAAGATCTTGGGTAAGCGAATCCTGTAATCTCTGCTTCCACTTTAAACGTTGTTGCATTCATTACGATAACTTTCGCCGTTGAATTCGACACCGCACAGAACTTACCATTCACCACATCGAAATCTGAAATAACATCGCCCAATGCGGTGCCATTCACTTCAGCAAACGGATTTGAAACAATCATTCCATTTAAGGTCCAAGTAATACTCCCATTCAGGTTACCAAAAGAACCTTCGTTCACAATGTATGCTCCGTTAGAATAATCCGAAACAGGTTCATCCTCTTCTGTCTTGCACCTGTCGCAAGAAACGAGAACCATTGAGAAAAGTAAGGCAGATAAAAATTTGAATTTCATGGTTATTTTGTTTTAGTGAATAAAAAATTTAATTCCGATTGAGTAGACTCTACCAGGCAACGCATATCCTCGTATCCATTGGTATTGAGTATTGGTTATATTTTGAATTTCGAATTGAAGAACGATTTGATTTTTGTTGAATTGCCAATCCTTATTCAGACTAGCGTTTAACAAATTGAAACTTGGGAGGGCGTAGTAATCGAAGTTCCCTTCGTCGGTAAATCGTTTTGAAACGAATGAATTTGAAAGCAAGACTGACCATTCTTTTTGCACATATTGAACGGAATTAGTAAATCGCACGCTCGGTGTATAAACCATATTGAAAACACCTGGCATTCCAATATTCTCTGCTGTAGTGCTTGTGAATTCCGTTCGATTTGACACATTCAAATCTCCTTGAAACAATTTTGACTTCCATGAAATTACACTCTCTACTTGCTTCATAGAAACGGACTTGAAATTGCTCGCAACCCATATGCCTCCTGTCATGGGCAACCACTGAATCCAATTCGCTACTTCGCCTGTCTTAGCATTCACTTGAAAATGTAAGGCTCTATCGTTCTTCAATGACCACTCATTGTCCCATTTCATTTGTATCCACCCTGCTCTTTCCGAAAGTAAATCCAAATTTCCCCCTACAGCCCAATACAAATCATTGGCTGAAGGCATGCGTGATTTCACACTTCCCGTAACTGAAAACTGAGAACTCACATTTTTCATTTTATAAGGAAGTTCCAGTCCCACTTCCCCACTTACAATTGGCTTTCGATCTGAGCGCCATTCGGGCTTCACCCAAGAAACCATTCTCAATTTTCCTTTTGCTAAATCCTGAATGTATGAAGCCCAAAGGGAACCTCCCTTCCATTCAATTTGCTGACTCCAGTCGTGGTATTGAAGCGAAGTAATACTCGCAGATGGATTTATCTGTAAAAGAGCTCTTCGTAATTGCAATGATCCGTTTATAAATGCATTGAATTGGTTCGTTTGAATTTGACTTGAAACTACACTGCTTGAATATTCTTGATTTGAAAGAATAACCGAAACTCCTTGTTTAGATTGAAAATGCATGAACGAAAAAACATCCTTGCGTTTTCCTTCACAATAAAACGCCGATTGAAATAGATCGTCTCTTTGATTTGCATTCAAACTGGCTATTCCGCCCATAACCGAGGGAAGCAAGGCGTATCGATTAACTGCCATTGTATTGAAGTAGAACGTTCTTTGCTTTCCAGTAAAAACAAGATTGCTTTGAACTCCCTGCGAAATATTGTTGTTGTTGGTTTGAAAAACTACGGGCTTTTCCCATTGCTGAATATCCGTGTAGCTGAACCGATTCTCATTTCTCGATTGAAACGCGCGAATACTCCACTTCCATTGATCTCGCTTTCTTGCAACAGACATTCCGTAAAAAATATTCTGTAATGAAGTCACCGTGCTTTCAAAGGAGACTTCGTTTTTCGTGGCAACACTCGACTCTAAACGAAGCGTTGCCGCTAATCCAACGTTTCGCTGAAAGCCGCTGAAGTTGCGCTCTCCAAGCGATGCTGACTGAATGAAAAAGGAAGGGATGAGAGAAAGGTCGGCCATGCCCAATGTTGGCGAATTCAAGACAGCCCCGTTCAATTCAACGGTAACATAGTTGGAACTCATTCCTCCTAATCGGAAAGACGCTATTGACCCGGGAGCTCCATAACTGTTCACCAAACCAAGTCCCGAGCGCTGCAGGGTTGAGGCTATATCTAAGGAAGACGAACGTTGCAAAAGAGTGGAATCAACGGCGTGCAGCTCATCTGCCTTCAAGCTTCTCTCAGAGATAATTTCCAGTGGCATGATTGAAACATGCGGCAATGAGTCTTGCGCAAGCAAAACAAAAGGCACGAACAACAATAAGACAGCACAAAGTTTTTTATTCATAGTCCTGTTCTCGCTTGGCCCCGAGCGATGATGGGGTTAATACACTTGGCAGGTCTTCTGACTTATCTCTCGGTTGCACGCCTTCCCGTTTTCACAGTGGCTTTGAGTGGCAATCGTTTTCATTCTTTCGAATGAGAGCTTTACAGCTGCGGGCACAGTTCGCGATTTTCACGCGATTCCCTTTTCACAATGAACTTCTTCATTGACCAAATGCATTGCAAATGTAGTACATCTTTGCTTCTGTCCTATTTTTGAAATATGATTCGATTTATCTGTGTGCTTTCGTTCTGTTTCCTTTCTCTTTTCTCATGGGCACAACCTATGCAAAGAGATTCTGTAGACATTAGCATGCTATCTGCTCAAGATCAAGCGCGCATAAAATCGATTGCATTGAAATTGAATCTTTCTGAACAGCAACAACTTTTGATCCCTTCCATCTTCGTTCACTATCACGGTTTAATTGAAGAGCAGAAAAAAATCATGAGCATCGTTGCGGAAGAACCTTCTGTAAATGAAGAAGAGCGTTTGAAAGATTTGAACATGCGATCTGAATTCGTAAAAAAAACTCCGCGAAGAGCGTGATT
>Ga0247722_10001937_pt1 | contig 11055 bp, 6 predicted proteins | sample MSEWelMarce3H_FC_FD_189094 | JGI IMG/M metagenome (GOLD analysis project Ga0247722, IMG submission 189094) | Subsurface sediment microbial communities from gas well in West Virginia, United States - MSEEL Well Study Marcellus 3H_FC | ecosystem: Environmental > Terrestrial > Deep subsurface >...
CATCAGATTTTTTCCGCCACCGCCTTGCATCATTTTCATCATTTTGCTCATTTGTTCGAATTGTTTCATTAATTGATTCACTTGTTCAATTTTTGTACCTGAGCCTTTCGCAATTCTGTTTTTTCTTTTCACATCAATTAGGCTAGGTTTTTTTCGTTCTTCTGGGGTCATCGAATGAATAATTGCTTCTACGTGTTTGAAAGCGTCATCTTCAATTTCTACATCTTTTAATGCTTTTCCAGCTCCAGGAATCATGCCCATAAGGTCTTTCATGTTCCCCATTTTTTTGATTTGTTGAATTTGAGTCAAGAAATCGTCGAAGCCAAATTCATTTTTTGCAATTTTCTTTTGCAATTTTCGGGCTTCTTCTTCGTCATATTGTTCTTGAGCACGTTCAACTAAGGAAACTACGTCACCCATTCCTAAAATTCTATCTGCCATACGAGCAGGATAAAACACATCAATGGCTTCCATTTTTTCACCTGTACCAATAAATTTTATGGGTTTATTTACAACAGATTTTATCGAAATTGCAGCCCCACCACGCGTATCACCATCTAATTTTGTTAGAATAACGCCGTCAAAATTTAGTCTATCATTAAACGCTTTTGCGGTGTTCACGGCATCTTGACCTGTCATGGCATCAACCACGAATAAAGTTTCTTGTGGCTGAATTGCTTTGTGTACGTTTGCAATTTCAGTCATCATTTCTTCATCAACAGCCAATCGACCAGCGGTGTCAATAATGACCACATTAAATCCGTTTGCTTTTGCGTGTTTAATGGCATTTTGAGCAATTTCGACTGGGTTTTTATTTTCAGGTTCAGAATATACTTCAACACCAATTTGTCCACCCACAACATGCAACTGATTGATAGCGGCAGGTCTGTAAATATCACAGGCAACTAATAATGGTTTCTTACTCTTTTTTGTTTTAAGAAAATTTGCTAATTTCCCAGAGAAAGTGGTTTTTCCTGAACCTTGTAATCCAGACATTAAAATCACACTTGGATTCCCTGAAAGATTAATACCCGCAACTTCACCACCCATTAATTCGGTTAATTCGTCTTTCACGATTTTTACCATCAATTGTCCTGGTTGTAAAGTAGTTAATACGTTTTCACCGATAGCTTTCTCTTTTACTTTTGTTGTAAAATCTTTCGCTATTTTAAAATTAACATCGGCATCTAACAACGCTCTTCGAACTTCTTTTAATGTATCAGCTACATTTACATCTGTTATTTTACCATGACCTTTTAATAAGTGTAACGCCTTGTCTAACTTATCGCTTAAATTATCAAACATATTCCTTAAATTTGAGTTTTGAAGTGCAAATATAACACAATCTAAAAAAGTAGCAAAGAACTTAAGGGTTTAATCCTAATTTTTTCCAATTTTTAGGGTTATATTCGTGTTTCATCTAATTTTTGATTCTAAAAAAGGTAACTTTACTTTATTTTATATTGAAGATTTTTAGTTTTTTTGAAAAAGAAGCCTTAAATTTTAAACAGATTTTTTTCAGTATATTTGTTCTTTATTAGAAGGTATTTAGCTTAATATTTGCTTAATATTAATTCGTATTATGCTATTCCATTTGTTTTTGCGTTATCTTTGAATAATAATTGAATTACCAATGAAAAAAATACTTATTTTCTTATTTGTTTCTGTTTTTCAAATCAGTTTTGCACAAAATTGGCATTTGGATTTCGAAGAAGCAAAAAAACAGTCCGACGAACAAAACAAAGCTATTTTACTTGTTTTTTCAGGTTCAGATTGGTGTACTCCTTGTATTAAATTAGACAAAAACATCTGGCAATCTGAAGTTTTTAAAAATGAAGCTAGCTCAAATTGGATTTTAGTAAAAGCTGATTTTCCAAGAAAAAAAGCCAATGAATTATCAAAAGAACAAAAAGCACATAATGCAAAATTAGCCGAAAAATATAATAAAGAAGGCAGTTTTCCGCTTGTGATTCTATTGGATAAAAATGGAAAAATTTTAGGAAAAATGGGCTTTAAAAATATGGCTCCCGAAGAATATATTAAAACAATTCATTCATTAGAAAAGAAATAATGAAAATTAAATTTGTATTCCTTTTTTTAACGGCAAATTTCTCTTTTTCTCAAATTATTTTTAAAGAGAATAAAAGTTTATTGGGAAGCCCTTTTGAAATTACTGTGGTTGCTAAAGATTCTTTAGAAGGGCGTTATTTTACAGAAATGGCAATTCAAGAAGTGAAACGAATAGAAAATTTAATTTCGGATTGGATTCCAAATTCTCAAATTTCAGTTGTAAATCAAAATGCTGGTAAACAAGCTGTTAGAGTAGATTTAGAAGTTTTTGAATTAGTGGAGCGTGCCAATAAGATTTCAAAATTAACTTCGGGTGCTTTTGATATTAGTTATGCTTCGATGGATAAAATTTGGAAATTTGATGGTTCGATGAAAGAAATGCCTTCCGAAGAAGCTATAAAAAAATCAGTAGAAAAAGTAGGCTATACAAATATTATTCTTAATGCTAAAGATACTACTATTTTCTTGAAAAATCAAGGAATGAAATTAGGACTAGGAGGCATAGGACAAGGTTATATTGCAGATAAAATTAAATTTTTATTGCAAAAAAAAGGTTGTAAAGCGGGTTTGGTTAATGTTTCGGGCGATATAAATACTTGGGGTAAACAACCAAATGGGAAACCATGGATAGTAGGAATTGTGAATCCACTTAACAAAAATAAAATTTTTGCAACTTTTCCATTAGAAGATAGTGCTGTGGAAACATCAGGGAGTTATGAAAAATTTGTGATTTTTAATAATAAAAGATACACTCACATAATTGATCCGAGAAGTGGTTATCCCGCTCAAGGAATTAGTAGTGTTTCGGTATTTGCAAAGCAAACAGAAGTGGCAGACGCTTTGGCAACCGCAATTTTTGTGCAAGGTATTGAAGTCGGATTAGATTTAATCAATCAACTCAAGGGTGTGGAATGCATTATTGTTGATGATAAAGGTAAAATTCATACTTCAAAAAATATCGATTTAAAAAAATATCAATAACTAAAAAAGAATACTAAACAATGAAAAAAATTTTTGGCACATTGCTCATTTTGGTACTAGCAACATCTTGTGAAACCATAAAAGAATATGAAAAACAATATATAAATGACCCCGAAATGAAACTATCCGCAAGAAGTTCAGAGCGTTATGAAACTTCATTTCAAGTTTATCGCGAAGCTGCCTCTGGAGCTAATGGAGGTAAAACAGGTGGGGGTTGTGGTTGCAATTAATCTTAAAAAAAATGATAAAAAATAAAATAATAGTTATGTTTTTGATGTTGAGCGCATTTGGCTTTTCACAAGAAAAAGATACCGTAAATTTAGGATACAAAAAGAGAGTTTTAGAAAGCATTGAAGTTGATTTTTTGTCGAGCTATTATAAACAAGATGGTGTTCATTCCTCTGTTTCTGGTGGAATGGGTTCAGAGAATCTTTCTGATTTTGCAACAAATATTGTGGTGGCCGTACCTTTAAATGATGATGACGTATTGTCAGTTGATGCTGGAATTTCAGCTTACACTTCGGCTTCTTCAAGTAATATAAACCCATTTGATAAAAGTAAAAATAATCCTTCAGCAACACCTTGGCAAGCGTCGTCAGGTGCTTCAGCACAAGATGTTTTGGCGGCAATGATTGTAAATTATAGTCATAGTAGTGCTGATCGAAATCTAATTTGGAATGCGGATGTAGCTTTTTCAAATGAATATGATTACACTTCAATTGGTTTTGGAGGCGGAATTAGCAAATTATTTAACCAAAAAAACACCGAAATTTCATTAAAAACAAATGTATATTTGGACCAATGGCGACCAATTTATCCAAAAGAATTGCAAGAATTTGGAAATAATAATTTTTTTAATGGTTTTACTATTTATGATCAAAATGGAATCGCTTCTTCTAATTATTTGCCTTCCAGTTTTTTAAGTTGGAATAAAAACAATAGAAATTCCTATTCCGCATCTTTTGGTTTTTCGCAAGTGGTTACCCAAAAAATGCAGTTTTCACTGTTTTTTGATTTGTTGCAACAAAGGGGCGCTTTATCAACACCTTATCACCGAATTTATTTTGCTGATAAAGCCAATTATTATATTGGACAACCTCAATTTATTTCAGTTTATGAAACCACTCAAAATACAGGCGTTTATCATTTAGCTGATGCTATCGAACAATTACCAGACACCCGTTTTAAAATTCCATTTGGTGCCCGATTGAATTATTATCTTTCAGAGAAAATTACTTTAAGAACGTATTACCGTTATTATTGGGACGATTGGGGTATTACTTCACATACAGCGAGTTTAGAAATTCCTATAAAAATTAGTGATAAATTTACGTTTATTCCAACTTATAGATATTATACACAAAAGGAATCAACTTATTTTGCTCCTTATGATAAGCATCTTTCTACTGAAAAATTTTATACTTCAGACTATGATTTATCTTCTTTCAATGCCAATCAATATGGTTTGGGAGTTTCATATACGGATATTTTTACAGCAGCAAAAATTTCTATTTTTGGCTTAAAAAATATTGATTTTAGATATAATCACTATCAAAGAACAGATGGTTTAAGAGCAAATATTGTAACTTTAGGTGTTAAATTTGTGCAACAATAACAGAAATTATGCAAATTTTAATCATTGAAGATGAAAAAGGAATCATCGATTTTTTAAAGCAAGGTCTTGAAGAAGAAGGGTTTGAAATTATTTCGGCGACTAATGGTGAAAATGGATTAGAACTTTTTAAAAAAAACGCTATAGATTTGGTTTTATTAGACTGGATGATGCCTAAAATGACAGGAATAGAAGTTTGTAAAGCAATAAGAACCATAAACACAATTGTTCCCATTGTTTTTCTTACAGCTAAAGACACAGTTCAGGAAACAATTGAAGGTTTAAAAGCTGGAGCAAATGATTATATCAAAAAGCCATTTTCGTTTGAAGAACTTTTAGAACGCATAAAAATTCATTTCAGAGCAACTTATGAAACATTAATTTTAACGCTTGGACCAATTGTGTTAAACAAACCAAAATTTCAGGTATTTGTAGATGAAAAAGAAGTGAATTTAACACAAAGAGAATTTGAATTATTGTTGTATTTAATTGAAAATAAAGGAAAAGTTTGCACCCGAACCAATATTATTGAAGACGTATGGAATATTCATTTTGAATATGATACGGGGGTTATTGATGTTTTTATGAATTCACTTCGTAAAAAGCTAAACCTTACCAAAAACCAAGAATTAATCAAAACCATTAGAGGAGTTGGATTTATAGCAAATGATAACTAAATTAAAAATATCTTTCAAAAATAGAATCGCCTTAAACTATTTGTTTTCAGGTGCTTTTTTGATTGCTATTGTTTTTATTGTTATTTTTCAAACGGTCAAATATTCTGTAAACAAACATATTAATGAGGAGGTTCAGGAGGAATTGATGAAGCATTTAGACGACGTTTCAACTGATGAAAATGATACGTATCTCATTCAAGTTGATCAATGGCGTGCAAGAGAACATAATTCCATAAATGTGAATCCTGTTTTTGTTCAATTTTATGATAATCAGAAAGTTATAATTGATAAATCGCCTAATTTAAAAGAATCCAATCTATCACTTTCTGATGAAAATGATCAATTTATTAATGCAACTTTGAATGCAATTCCGGTTCGTCAAATTCAAACGAAAATTATTAATAATCAAAAAACGGTTGGGTATTTAGTAGTTGCCATGTCAATGGAAGATTTTGAAATTGTTGCTATTTTGAAAAATATATTATTCATTTCTTTCCCATTAATTATGCTGGTTTTATTTCTTTTTGCCCGATTTTTTGCGGGAAAAAGTATTCAACCCGTTCGTGACATTATTGCAACATCAAATAGAATTACTAAAGATAATTTATCCGAAAGAATTCCTTTGCCACCTTATAAAGATGAATTGCATGATCTATCAAGTACCATAAATAAGTTACTTTCCAGAATTGAAAATGCCATTGAAAGGGAAAAACAATTTACAGCAGATGCCTCTCATGAATTGAGAACACCTTTAGCAGTAATGAAAGGTACCTTAGAAGTCTTGATAAGAAAACCAAGAACAGAAACGGAATATAAAGAAAAAACAAAATTTATTATTCAAGAAATTGACCGTTTAAATTTGATGGTAGATCAACTTTTACTTTTAGCACGTTTTGAAAATCAAAAATTGAATAGTAAAAAGGAACAAGTATATTTGAATGCCTTAATTTTAGATAATATCGCCTTGTTTTCAAATGAAATCGCTTCAAAAAAATTAAAAATAAACACCAATTTTTCTACGGATTTTTATATCGAATCGGATTATTATTTAACATCAATTGTGTTGGGAAATTTAATTTCAAATGCTATAAAATATGCTGCAGCAAATAGTGAAATAAAAGTAGTACTCAATCAGGAAACAGATTTCATTATTTTTACTATCAAAAATTTTGGAATTGGAATTTCAGAATCGGATCAAGAAAAAGTATTCAATTCTTTTTATCGAACTGCAGCCATTAATCAATCCGAAGTGAAAGGCTCAGGACTTGGACTTTCTATTGTTAAACGACTTTGTGAAGTATTGAATTTTGGTATTTCATTGGAAAGTGAAAATGCAACTGAAACTACTTTTACCGTGCAATTCAACAAATAAATTAATCAATTCTTAAGTTAATAGTTTATTATTATTTATACTTTTGTTGAAAATTAATTCCTAATACTTATGCTTGAAAAAATCATACAATTTAGTTTAAAAAATAAATTATTAATCCTCTTGTTTACGGTTGGTATTTTCGGGTTTGGAATCTATTCTGTTTTCCAAATTTCCATTGGTGCTGTACCTGATGTAACAAATAATCAAGTACAAGTAATTACAACTTCAAGAAATTTAGCCACACAAGATATTGAACAGTTTATCACCTATCCCGTTGAAATTGAAATGGCTAACTTGCCTGGTGTCAAAGAAATTCGATCTATTTCTAAGTTTGGTTTATCAGTTGTAACGATTGTTTTTACAGATGAAATAGGAACTTATCTACCAAGACAATTAATAGCTGAAAAAATAAAAACGGCTTCCGAAAAAATCCCAAATGGCTTTGGCACACCTGAAATGGGACCAATAACAACAGGATTAGGTGAAATTTATCAATATACGCTTGAAGTAAAACCCGAATTTAAAAAGAACTACACGGTTACTGATTTACGAACCATTCAAGATTGGGTAATTAAAAGACAACTATCTGGTATTAAAGGAGTTGTGGAAATAAATACTTGGGGTGGCTATTTAAAACAATATGAAGTTGCTATTGATCCTTCGAAATTAAAAGCAATGAATATCACAACAGCTTCCATTTTTGATGCTTTGGAGAAAAACAACAGCATTGCAGGAGGTTCCTATATCGAAAAAACAAATCAAAGTTATTTTATTAGAGGTGAAGGTAAAGTAAATTCTATTGCGGATATTGAAAATATTGTTGTAAAAAACGATTCAGGACTTCCAATTTATATTAAAGATATTGCAAAAGTACAATTTGGATTTGCAAATCGTTTTGGGGCCATAACTGGAAACGGTGAAGGTGAAAAAGTATTAGGTCAAGTAATGATGCTAAAAGGGGGAAACTCAAAGCAAGTCATTGAAGATGTGAAACATAGAATTGAAGAAATTGAAAAAACGTTGCCAAATGGAGTCTTTATCAACGGCTTTTTAGAACGTAGCGAACTGGTAGGAAAAACCACTTTTACTGTCGCTGAAAATCTAATTCTTGGCTGTTTGATTGTTATTTTTGTAGTAGTAATACTTTTAGGAAATTGGCGTTCGGGGTTGGTAGTTGCTTCGGTGATTCCGCTTTGTTTGTTGTTTGCCATTTCCTTTATGAATATTTTGGATATTGATGCCAATTTAATGAGTTTAGGAGCAATTGATTTCGGGATAATTATTGATGGAGCTGTTATTATTGTTGAATTTATTGCCTTCCAAATTACGCATAAATCTAAACAATTAGTGGGATTATCAAAAGAACAACGTCAAGTTGAAATTGATACAATTACTCTAAAAAGTGCCTCTAAAATGATGCATTCTGCTGTTTTTGGACAGTTAATTATTTTGATTGTTTTCATTCCAATTCTCTCACTTTCAGGTGTTGAAGGGAAAATGTTTAAACCAATGGCGATGACTTTTAGTTTTGCATTAATAGGAGCTATGTTGTTTTGTTTCACTTATTTACCTGTTGCAGCTTCTTTATTCATAAAGCCAAAAGAAGAAAATCCTAATTCTTTCACAAATAAATTAATAAACAAACTAAATTCTTGGTATTTACCTTTAATTAACTGGGCTTTATACAATACAAAAAAAGTACTTTACGGAGCGTTAGGGCTGCTTTGCATGGCAATACTCCTTTTTGCAACTATGGGTGGCGAATTTATTCCAACGTTAGATGAAGGTGATTTTGTAATCCAACCCGTGTTGAAAACCGGAACTTCTTTGAGCAAGACCATTGAAATTACAACCAAAATTGAAAAAATAATATTGAAAAATTTCCCAGAAGTAGCCCAAGTGGTCAGCCGAATTGGTGCAGCAGAAGTGCCAACAGACCCTATGAGCATGGAGGAAAGTGATATTATTGTGAAATTAAAACCAAAATCGGAATGGGTTTCAGCAACGTCAAAAGATGAATTAGCGGATAAAATTAAAGAAGCATTAAACCTTCAAATTCCGAATATGGAAATTGAATTTACACAACCAATTGAAATGCGATTTAATGAATTGATTTCAGGTTCAAGATCTGATGTGGCAGTGAAAATTTTTGGTGAAGACTTAGAAATTTTGGCAAAAAAAGCTCACGAAATTGAAAAAGCAATTAAAAATGTAGCAGGTGCGTCTGATATTATTATTGAAAAAACAGAAGGATTACCGCAAATGGTGGTGCAATATAATAGAAATAAAATTGCTAGATACGGCTTGAATATTTCAGATTTGAATGAAGCAATTCAACTAGCTTTTGCAGGAAAAACGGTTGGGACTGTGTTTGAAGGCGAAAAACGTTTTGATATGGTAATTCGAATGGATAAAAAAAATAGATCTTCTATTGAAGATTTGAAAAATTTGTATGTTGCAACGCCCAATAACCTGCAAATTCCATTAAGTGAATTGGCAAACATTTCTTATACTGAAGGGCCTGCCAAAATTTCAAGAGACAATACCAATAGAAGAATTATTGTAGGAATCAACGTAAGAAACAGAGATTTGCAAAGTGTTGTGGCAGATGTAAAACAAATTATTGATACTAAAATTAATTTGCCAACAGGTTATCGAGTTACTTATGGAGGTCAATTTGAAAACCTTCAAAGTGCTAAAGACAGATTGCTAATTGCAGTGCCAATTGCTTTAGTTTTAATCTTTTTCTTGCTTTATTTTGCTTTTGATTCCATAAATGAGGCGTTGATGGTTTATGCTGCAATTCCACTTTCTGCGGTGGGTGGCGTGTTTTTCCTTTGGTTGCGTGATTTACCTTTTAGTATTTCGGCAGGTGTTGGGTTTATTGCCTTGTTTGGTATCGCCGTTTTGAATGGAATTGTACTAATTGAACATTTTAAAGAATTGAAAACCAGCGGAATAAAAGATATGAATGAATTGATATTAAAAGGAACTACTGACCGACTTCGCCCTGTTTTATTAACCGCTTTGGCAGCTGCTCTAGGGTTTTTACCAATGGCAATTTCATCTTCGGCAGGTGCTGAGGTGCAACGTCCATTAGCAACTGTTGTAATTGGTGGACTATTTTCAGCAACTTTATTGACCATGCTTGTTTTGCCAATATTATTTAAAGTTTTTGAAGAACGAAAAATGAAAAAAATAAAGTTGAATTCTAATTTTATAACTTTTTTGTTTGTTTTTGTCGGATATTCAACAGTTTCTGCTCAAAATAATCAAGAATTAGATAGTTTATTGCAAACTGCTATTTCAAATAATCTTCAGTTGAAAAGTCAAAAAATAAGGGTTGAACAAGCAAATGAATCCATAAAAACAGCATTTTCAATTGATAAAACAACATTTTATTATAGTTTTGATCAAAATAATTTAGCTCTTAATAATCAACCTTTGAAAGTTTTTGGAGTGCAACAAACGTTTGCTTTCCCAACGGTATATTTAGCTCAAAAGAAAGTTCTGAAAGCAGATTTGGAAATTCAAAAGGCGAACTTCGAAATGGAAAAGTTAAAATTAAAAGAAGCGGTTTCAAAAGCTTATTTTCAATTGGTTTATTTAAAAAATAAAGAAAAATTGTATTTTTACATGGATAGTTTATATCAAAATTTTTCCAAAGCTAGTGCCAGAAAATTTGAATTAGGAGAATCCAATTACTTAGAAAAAATAACAGCTGAAGCCAAATCAAAACAAATTAACACCCAATTGAAACAACTTGAAAAAGAACGCAATGAACTCGAAAATTACCTACATTATTTAGTACAAAGTGAATCTAAAATTACGGTGAAAAACAAGTTACTACTTCCGTTAGAACATCTTGAAAATTCGAACTCGAAAGAATTGTATTTGTCTTATTTAGAAGGTTTTACTGAAAAATATAAAGCAAATGAATCTTTACAAAAACAAAATTGGTTGCCTGATATCAATCTAGAATATTTTCAAGGGAAAAACACTGGAATTTCTCAGTCTTTATATGGTGTGCAATTTGGAATTTCGGTACCTTTGTTTTTTAACGAAACGAGTGCTAAAATAAAAATTGCCAAATTGGAAACACAAGCCTGGGAAACCCAAATGCAAAATGAAAAAATGAAAATTGAAACAGTATTGCAACAAAAAATAGCACTTCTGGAGCAACAGCAAATAGCTATAAATTATTACCAAACCAATGGAAAAAAAGTAGCAAATGAAATCTTAAAAGTAGCTAATAGTAGTTTTAAAAATGGGGAAATCGACTTTTTTCAATACATTCAAAGTATCGAAAACGCAACAACAATTACTTTAGAATATCTCAATTC
>Ga0247722_10001938_pt1 | contig 11052 bp, 5 predicted proteins | sample MSEWelMarce3H_FC_FD_189094 | JGI IMG/M metagenome (GOLD analysis project Ga0247722, IMG submission 189094) | Subsurface sediment microbial communities from gas well in West Virginia, United States - MSEEL Well Study Marcellus 3H_FC | ecosystem: Environmental > Terrestrial > Deep subsurface >...
AGTGCCTCGTAGGTGTAGTGCTGACTCGAAAGATATTGCGCCTGCCGGATTTTGATGATGGTTGAAAACGGAAACCGCTCTAAGCCATAATCAATCGCCTTTTTTGCAAGGTCGTAGTTGAGCCATTGTAAATAATAATCAATGATCTCTTCTATATCGTCTGCGTCAAAAAAATGTGTTTGTCCAGTGGACAACATTTCTTCGAACTTCTTCAGATTTTCTTCAAATTCTTTGTCGCTCAGTCCCTCTGCATCATCATCTTCAAAAGCGCTCATACCAAATACTCTTTGTTAAAATTAAGGCTATAATTGAAGTAAAAAGGGTTGATTTTGTTAAATGTTTTTATAATAAAGGGTTAAACCGCCATTTTCAGCGCTCAAACAGCGCGAAGCTGTGTTGTGTATGTATAGTAACTAGCCTATGAGTTAGGCAGCGGGCATCTTATCTGAGTGTCGCAGCGCCGCCAACGGATGGATTGGTTAGTTTGCAGACTCTGCAGGTCAGATTTATCGAACTTTCTTGCCGATTTTGACTGATTGAGCAAAATTAGATGTATCATGGAATTGAAGCACGAGTACTGCTCATTCCTCAAGACTGTCGTTAATTTCCGATTATCTCTACTCGTTTTAGCGGACCCGAAATGGAACAAAAAAATCCGCCCTTAAAAGAGCGGATTTTTAAAAATTAAAAATTAAAACTTATTCAGCGAGCAGCGCACGTGAAATAACGATGCGTTGTATTTCACTTGTTCCTTCGTAGATCTGCGTAATTTTTGCATCCCGCATTAAACGTTCAACGTGGTATTCTTTCACGTAACCATAACCGCCGTGCACTTGCACCGCTTCCGTCGTCACCCACATAGCCGTTTCACTCGCAAATACTTTCGCCATGGCGCTTTCTTTGTCCAAAGGCAGATGCTGATCTTTTAACCAGGCCGAGCGGAAAATCAACAGACGGGAGGCTTCAATTTTTGTGGCCATATCCGCCAGCTTAAATTGAATCGCCTGGTGATTGCTAATTTCTTTTCCAAATGCTTTGCGTTCTTTTGAATAATTTAAAGCTAATTCATAAGCACCACTCGCAATACCCAGCGCTTGTGAAGCAATACCAATGCGACCTCCGCTGAGGGTCTTCATCGCGAACTTAAACCCGAATCCGTCCTCACCAATGCGATTTTCTTTTGGCACTTTTACATTGTCAAACATTAAAGAATGCGTATCGCTGGAGCGAATACCCATCTTGTTTTCTTTTGGTCCTACAGTAAAACCAGACATGCCTTTTTCAACAATTAAAGCATTGATGCCGCGGTGTCCCGCTTCAACATTGGTCTGCGCAATTACTAAATAAACCGAGGCACTATTACCATTGGTAATCCAGTTTTTTGTACCGTTTAATAAATAATGATCACCCATATCCACTGCCGTCGTGCGCTGTGAAGTCGCATCAGAACCAGCTTCCGGCTCACTTAAACAGAATGCACCTATTTGCTCACCTTTTGCCAAGGGCACTAAATATTTTTGTTTTTGTTCTTCTGTCCCGAAGTTTTCAATTCCCCAGCACACCAATGAGTTATTCACGCTCATAATCACGCTGCAGGAAGCATCCACCTTTGAAATCTCTTCCATGGCCAGCACATAAGAAATGGTATCCATTCCCCCTCCACCGTATTTCGGGTCAACCATCATGCCCATAAAGCCGAGCTCAGCCATTTTTTTGATTTGCTCGGTCGGGAATTTTTGATGCTCATCGCGCTCAATTACCCCTGGTTTTAACTCATTCTGCGCGAATTCTCTTGCCGCTTTCTGAATCATTAAATGCTCCTCTGATAACTCGAAATGCATGTGCTTATTTTTAGACTGGTTAATAGTATTTTTGTCATGGCAAATATACGGGTTGATGGCCAAACGGCAATTGACCAGTTAAAAATTAATTATATGTCGGAAACTGAACAAAAGACGCGGGTACTTGGTTTGATGAGTGGTACCTCTCTCGACGGACTGGATTTAGCACTTTGTGAATTCAGCGAGACCGGGTCTGGGACCGCCTTCCGCATCCTGAAATCCCTTACTTTGTCCTATACTAAAGACTGGAGTAATCGCCTCAGTCAAGCGCATCTCCTTTCGGCAGAAGCCTATTTTAGCCTGCATGCCGTCTACGGACGTTTTCTTGGGGAAAGCGTGCGCCAATTCCTCAAAGATGCCCCTGCACCCATCTGTATTGGTTCTCACGGACACACTATTTTCCATCAGCCGGCCCTGGGTTTCAGCACACAGTTAGGTTGTGGTGCCACGCTGGCAGCAGTTTCGGGCATTGACACGGTAAATGATTTTCGAAGCGGAGATGTCGCGCTAGGGGGGCAAGGCGCGCCCTTAGTACCTTGCGGCGATGCTTTGTTATTTGGTCACTATGAAGCCTGTCTCAACATTGGGGGTATCGCCAACATTTCCTTCGGAAGTCATGATCAACGCCAGGCCTTCGATATTTCTCCTGCCAATATGCTCTTGAACTTTTTAGCCGGCAAAAAAAATCAGCCCTACGATGCAGGGGGAGAAAGCGCCCGGCGAGGACAGATACTCCCTCACCTTCTAAAAACGCTGAATGATCTACCTTTCTATCAAGTCCAAGGCGCACGTTCTCTGCAAAGGGAATGGTTTGAACAGACCGTTCTTCCTCTATTACCAGCAGCATCTGCAGACGATTTGTTAGCCACCTGCACCGAGCACATTGCAGAACAAGTGGCGGCGGTCGCCCGTACATCCAATATCAAGGAAGTACTGATCACCGGTGGCGGCGCTTACAATACCTTTCTGCTGGAGTGCATGAAAGCCAAAGCAGACATTAAGTGGATAGTACCAGACGATGAACTCATTCAGTTCAAAGAAGCCCTCATCTTTGCTTTCCTCGCCTACAGAAGGGCGCGGGGAGAAGTCAATGCATTGGCATCGGTGACCGGGGCCTTGCGCGACAGCTGCACAGGCGCCTGGCATAAAGCCTAGTGTGCTGATGACTTAAATCCCTTACCAGGGTTATGCACTTTTTCCACCCATCTTTTTTTTGAATTTTGAACGGGTAGCCCCACCCATGCGCTCATCCAGGCTGCGTCGAGAGAAAAATTCATGATAAAATTTTAGTAAACCAGTAAGTAAGCACCACAGTCGAAATTTAGTTTTTAGAAGAAAGGTTTGGGCGTGTCCCTTTCAGCAGCTTTGAACTGTTCTGTAGCTGAAAGGGTCGGGCCTGCGCTACTCGCTTCCTGTTGCCTCGTGTCACCTCGCAGCAACAGGAGAGCTCAAACAGGCCGCTTAGTCCCTCACGCCGAAACTCGGGAGTGCACGCTGATCTCAAAATTATTTCTATCTTTCGGTATAAATCAGTTTCATGAAGAAAATCTACCGCTACCTTTTGGCAGTATTAGCTTTACAGCCCATCCTTTTCTCCGCCCAAAGCCCTTGCAGCGGAGTCCCCGCCACTAATACAGTTATTGCCAGCGCCACAAATCTCTGTCCCGGAAACACGGTCACACTGAGTCTTCAAAATCCCTATACGACTACGGGCATGCTTTATCAGTGGGCGTATTCAACGGCTTCTGCGGTTGGACCTTGGACGGCGTTGAATGGCGCTAATGCCGCCGTTCTTATAACAACTACACTCTCACTTTCCGGCTGGTACACTTGCGTCATAGCGTGTCAGAATTCCTTTCAAACCACAACGGCAACTGCTGTGGCCATCAGCATTGGCGCTACAAATACCACTACCAACATTCCCTATTACGAGAACTTTGAAAATCCGGTCAGCAATGGCTTGCCAAATTGTTCCTGGTCCGCCTCCAGTCTGGGCCAGAATTGTATCAGCTTTCCTTCCGCTATACCCGCTGCGGTGCCATGTTCGGGACAACGCATGTTAGGTTTTTCTTATTCTCTTTCTGCGCTAGGCACACACGAATTTTTTACTCAGGGATTTAATCTGCAATCCGCCTTGGTTTATTCCGTTGCCGTGTGGCAAACTGCGAGTAATTATTTTTCCGCTAATAACTGGAGTCAATTTGGCATTGGCCTTGGCACCTCTGCATCTGCTGCAAGTGGTACGGTTGTTTATTCCACCTCGAATCCCGTCGTGGGACCCTGCACCAGTCGCAGCGCTACCTTTACGGTGCCTTCCGGCGGCATTTATTATCTGCGACTCTTTGCTACTGCTGTGGCTGGCACCACCATTGCACCGTACCTGACCTTTGATGATCTTTCAGTGACAGCCCCCTGCAGTCTGAGTGGCAACGCCCCATCTTTCACATTGACGGCTCCGGCCAATTCTGTTTGTCCCGGTACCGCCATTAATTTAACCGTGAGTGCTGCACCCGGCACGACCTACGCTGCTTATCCCGCCACCAGCATTGCCTACACCGTCCCTAGCGTGGCACAGATTTATCAGTTAGCGGGCACCAACACACTCAGCGGCTGCACGGCGACACGCAGCTTGCTTTTTCTGCCATCACCAACACCATCACCACTTGTACTTGCTACCCCACCTGTTCTCTGCAGTGGCAGGAGTGCAACAATTAGTGTTGTAGCAGGCGGCAATTTAATCTATACGCTGCAACCGGGATCTGTGGCGGGTACCAGCTTTGTCGTCAGTCCCGTCACCACGACCAACTATAGTCTTGTGGCCACCACCACGGCAGGCTGCCTGCGATCGGCAACTTTATCCTTACTCGTGAATCCTGCGCCAATTATTCAAGTGACCGCTCCCGCTGCCACCGTGTGTATCGGAGAGTCCTATTCTCTGGGCATTTCAGGTGCTGTGGCATACAGTGTTAATAGCAGTCCGAGCACTGGGACAGTGATGGAGTTTCCGAACGTTCAAAGCAGCATGGTCTATACCATCAGCGGTATCTCCGCCAATGCCTGCACTGGCACGGCGACTTTTCAACTCCTTGCAGATGCCTGCACTGGCTTAGCAGAAAAGAATTCTGAAACCGTCTGGCAGCTACGCTATAGTTCGAAGGGACCCATTTTGAAAAGCCACAAGATGGTTGAACTTGAGATCTTTGATATGGGTGGAAAAAAACTCAGACAGATTCTTTTAGAATCTGATCATGCACTTTTACTGAATGACCTCGCGCCAGGAATGTATGTCATTCGGGAGCCGGCGAGCAAGCGCTCACATAAACTGCTGATAGACTAGGGTGTCAAAAAAAAGGCCTTAGAGTTCTTTGAAGACCAAAAAAGAAATCAAATGAACCAGACAATCTTGAAGTTTTTTTGACCACTCGTCAAAAAATAAATGCAACCCGCACTTATTTAACACTTTTCTTTTTGTCTCTCTGCTTTTATATCTTAATTTCGAGGAGCAAATCCCAGTTGAATGTCATCCAAAATCACACTCAAAGCTGTACTTGTAAATTTTTTTTCAAATCTGAAGAGGGCTCTGAAAGCATTGTCCTTATTGGTCTTGAGTATCTATCTAGATACTGATGAGCACTTTACAGCAATGCTTCTATCTTTTGCATTTTTATCCGGTGTAATTTTAAAATTCTACGCATATTCTGAACAGAAAGCGCAATGGTTCATGCAAGAGGTGGTGCTCGACTTAGCACTAAGCTATCACCACTCGTCAAACAAATACCAACGTTTTATTTGTTTGATCAAAACCAAACGAAAGACCATCACACCTCTAAGGAGATTACCACTTCTGCCTTGAGAGGGTTTGATGCGAATTAAAAAGTACTTCCGCAAACACGGGAACTGGAATCCTTTTGTGTAAAGGGATGCTGTAAGTGGGTCGTTTTTAAATAATTCCTAAAAAAATAGTTATGAAAAACATCAGAAATACCCGTATGGGTCAATCAACAACTACAAGCGCACACAGAGTTTTTTCGTTTATTGTCTTTTTTATCACAGTATTACTAATTAACGAAAAGGCTTTTGCACAGAGCTTAGCCTGCACTTATAGCGTGCAGCACTCCATTGATAATTGCACGGCGGATGTCACGGTAGACTTTTACGATGGGGGTGGTTTGTGCAGTTCTACCAGTCTGACGAACATGACTGCCAACCTGCCATATAACTTCAATTGCGGAGGTTGCGGGACGCTGACAAATATTGTTGTCACATTGAATGCCGTTGGGGGTAGTGGCCTTACTATGGGCAGCAGTGGCGTCGTCGATGTTTTTAATACTAGCGACTCAGGCGGGACTACCAGTGCTTGCAATAGCAATAGTGGCAACTACTACATGCAATGGAACTATAACCACACAAATATTAGTAATTAATTAGCTAGAATAAATAGAGAGCGGAGTCAGCAGAACTAGCTACACTGACTCCGTTTTTTTTAAGAATTTTGAGCCACAGATTTAAATATTATTTACACCATAATTTGCTAACTTTAAATAATGAGAGTCTCACTTATTTTGGTAATACTTTTTAGCTGCCTGCTACAGATGAGAATGGGAGGCCAGAACCAAAATAACAAATGGTTTTTTGGTAATCTTGCGGGACTTGATTTTAGCACTTCTCCGCCAACCAGCATTACCGGTTCTATTAACACCTTAGAAGGCACTGTAGCCATTGCGAATAATAGTGGAAGTCTCCTGTTTTATTCAGACGGGGCAACGATATACAATCAAAATCATCAGGTGATGTCAAATGGCAGTGGTATAAATTGCCATGGCAGTCCTGTTCAACCAGCAATTATTATTAAACAGCCAGGAAGTAATAACCTATATTACGTATTCACAATTGGCTTGTCCAGCTTTGTTGGTGGGTTAAATTATTCGATCATTGATATGAGTTTATCTGCGGGGACAGGTTCTGTCGTTACCAAAAATATGGTTCTCAGTTCCAATTCCAACATACTAGAAAAATTAACTGCCACCAAGCATTGTAACGGAAGCGATTATTGGATAATTACAAAATTACAGAATTCAAATTCCTTCCATGTCTTTCTTCTCACTAGTAGCGGTGTCAGCTCGACACCCATTATCAGTAGTATTGGTCCTGTTTCTAATTTGACCCTCTCGCAATTGAAAGTTTCTGCAAATGGGAGAAAGGTGGTAAATACTGAAATGCCTTCAGCGACAACAACTTATTTTGATATCACGCTTTATGATTTTGATAATTCCACTGGTCAATTAAGTAATCCGCAAACATTTCCATGTACACCTAATGCACCTTTACCGTCAGCGACATATGGCACTGAATTTTCCCCTGATGGGACCAAACTTTATATTAGTACGTATTACAATAGTAATACCAATCCCATGAATTTCATTTTTCAGTGGGACCTCTGTTCCGGATTAGCAAGCAGTATTGCCAGCACGCAAATACAAGTGGCTTCCGTTAATGGTCCAACCCAAATGTCCGCTCTTCAATTAGGCCCAGACAATAAAATTTATGTCGCCCGAGCTAATCAAACAGCCTTAGGCGTCATCAATAATCCCAATGCCACAGGCACCGCTTGCAACTATGTGCATCAGGGTCCTTCAGTTTCACCAAACGTCTGTCGGATGGGTCTTCCCAATCAAATCCCCAACTTTCAGCGGCCAGCCTTGCCTGCAATTGTTCCAGCCGTTTCTAGTCAACAATGTCAGACCGCCAACTTTAACTCGCCGCTACTTATCGGAGGCACCATTGGTACTTGCCCTGCTAATACCTACACGCTGCAATCTTTATTATGGAATTTCGGAGATCCGCTATCCGGTTCGGCTAATACGTCTACTTCCTCCAGTCCATCACATCAGTTCACGAGCGTTGGTACTTATAGCGTAAAATTGATTTTAGACTTTGGATGTGGTGGTGGTGTAGATACTTTGAAACAAGTGGTCAATATTGGGAACTCTTGTTTTTCGATCAACAGTACATCTATTACTTGCGCAACATTAGGCTCTGCAACGGTGACACCGCCACCGACCGGTATTGCTTATTCATACACCTGGCTACCGACAGCCCAGAACGGCAGTGTGGCTGTGGGATTAAATCCAGGCACCTATACACTTCTAGCCTTTGATCCGCTACTTAATTTTACGCATGCGATTACCACGACGTTTAATTCTCTAATCCCCCTCTCTGGTAGTGTTAATACTAGTTCTTCTGTCACCTGCAACGCTGCTGCCACGGGCACCGGACAAGTCAGTAACTTACTAGGCGGCTCCGGTAATCAAAGTTATTTGTGGAGTAATGGCAGTGCTTCCTACACCACGGCGTACACCAACTCACTGAGCGCCGGCATCTGGAGCGTCAATGTAAGCGATGCATTAACCGGCTGTCAGATCAATCAGTCGTTTTTTATTTCGCAGCCACCGGCCCTGGTACTGACACTATCTTCTACTACACCTTCTGCCTGTGTCAATGCTAGTGCGGCACTCAGTGGTACCACTGCCGGGGGGACACCCGCTTATACGTATACCTGGTCGAATGCAGTCGTTTCGTATTCATCTGTTGTCTCGCAAACTCTGGCCGGAACGTACGTCTATACTCTATCCAGCACCGATGCCAATACCTGTCTGGTTTCGAACACCATCGCGCTTGCTTTTATTGCTAATCCGATATTAAGCGTGAGTGATGTTTCTATTTGTCCGCTTAAAACAGGAACACTCAGTGTCACTGGTGCCAGCTCTTACACCTGGAACAACAGCTCGTATGGCAGCACCTTCAGCGATTCACCACTCAGCAACACAGCGTATACCGTAAAGGGTTCTGCACTGGCTTGTACAAGTATTGCAACAGCTTCTATTATTTTACATGCATCACCGGTTCCTGTTTTACAAACTAATTCACCACGCTGTGAAGGCAGTTCTGGTCTTATTAGTGTTAGCGGGGGGACGGGCGCCATCTGGTCGGGACCGAATGTGTTTTCTTCCAATAATTTAAGTCATACCCTGAGCTCAATAGGAATGGCCAATGCCGGCGTGTATTCAACAACCATTACCTCTGCACAAGGCTGCACAGCGACCTCCACAACTACCTTTGTCGTCAACCCCACACCAACACTTTCCGCTGCAGGCAGTACGGTGTGTACCACGCAGACCCTGTCACTTTTTGCTAATGCGCTTGTGGGCTCAACTTATCTGTGGACAGGACCAAACAATTATTCTTCATTGGTACAAAATCCAACACTTTTAAATCCAGCCTTAAACAGAACAGGTACTTATGCAGTAACGGTGACAGCCCCAACCTCCTGCACCAACACTGCTATTGCGCAGGTCTCAGTAACAGCACCACCAAGTTTGAGTTTAGCCTTAAGTAGTCCCTCGCTTTGTTATCAGGCATTCAATGGTTCGCCCAACACCATTACTTTAACATCAGCTGGAGCGAATAGTTATACACTGTACACACCGAATTTAGTTGGTAGCTCTAGTCCTGTAGGACCCACTTCGTCTTTAACGGCAATTCCTCCTTATTCTTCGAGCATGAGTATCGGCAGTGCCACACTGGAAGGTTCCAACGGTGTTTGTTCGGCTTTTTCTACTTTTATTTTTACGGTGATTCCCAACCCAACGGTTGGTGTTAATTCCTACACACCGGTGATTTGTGCGGGACAAAATTTCACATATACTTCCAACGGCGCCTCCTCGTATGTGTGGAGTGCTTCTTCACCTAACTACACCAGTTATTCCAATGGGGGAGTAGCGGTGGCCCATCCCAGCGTTAATGCCGTCTTTAGTGTGTATGGTTCGAGTCTGGGTTGTCAGTCTGCCTTGGTCAGCAGTTCCATCACCGTGTATCCTTTGCCGACCATGACACTCTCTGCGCGCTCTTCCAGTATTTGTCTCTACGATAAAACTACTTTGAGTGTGAGTGGAACGGGGACTTCTTATCAGTGGTTGCCCATGAGCGGATTAAGCGCCTATACAGGCAGTCTTGTTAATTGCGCTACGCCTGTTAATCAAGTCTACACCGTCATTGCCACTGCTAATAATTGCACAGCTGCTGCAAGCAGTTCGGTGCAGGTCTGGCCCCTGCCATCGGCTTTAATTCTCACTACTAAAAACAAAGTCTGTCTCAACGACACTTTTGTTTTAACAGGAAGTGGCGGAATAGATTTTAACTGGCAAGGTCCAGGCAGCGTTCAACTTGCTGGTCCAAGAGTAAGTCTGCGTGCGCACAGTCCCGCTCTTGCCGGCACCTACACGCTGACCGTCACCGATGCCAACGCGTGTAAACACAGCGCCACCACGCAGATGGATATTCTGGCTTTACCGGAGGGTTTGCTTAAAAATTTTAAAGAAGAGGTCTGCGCTCCTTATTGCGGTACTTTTAATTTTATTGGTTTGGGCAATGATCCCATTCAGACAACCTGGAGGATTGGACAGACTTTCATTACTCAAAACTCTTTCCAGCAGTGTTTTAAAGAGTCCGGCACCTACACTATCAACGGTACATTAATAAATACAGTCAGCGGCTGTAAGTCCAGTCAGTCTTATCAGATCAAGGTTTATGAAAAACCAAAAGCAGACTTTGAGTTCTTACCGGCACAGCCTATTGAAAATTTAGACGAAGTGATTTTCACCAATACTAGTCAGGGGGAAGGGCCACTTGTTTATCACTGGTATTTTAATGATAACAAAGGTTTCAGCACGAGTATAAAAGATGTGACTTATTTATATTCTGAACCCGGAGAATACAAAACAGTATTAGTGACAAAGAATAAATTTGGTTGCGCTGATACGATTTTAAAACCACTGAGTGTTGCGGCGGACTTTGCCCTGTATGTCCCTAATGCCTTTACCCCAAACAACGATCAAAACAACGATGTGTTTTTACCTGTGCTGCGTGCTTATAAATTCTTTGATCTAAAAATTTACGACCGCTGGGGACAGGAGCTCTTTCACAGCAGCTCAGCGCAAACAGGCTGGGACGGCACATACAAAGCAGAACCCTGTAAAGAGGATACTTATACTTGGGTGATTGAACTTAGTACAAGTAAGGGGGAAAAAGTTAGTAAAAGCGGAGTTGTGGTGCTTGTGAGGTGATGCTGCTTGCGCATCTCGCAACTAGAACGGAATTCTCGTCTTTGCCCATTGCGTCAAACCGTTCTGCATCTGGAAGGTCCATTCACCAA
>Ga0247722_10001939_pt1 | contig 11051 bp, 9 predicted proteins | sample MSEWelMarce3H_FC_FD_189094 | JGI IMG/M metagenome (GOLD analysis project Ga0247722, IMG submission 189094) | Subsurface sediment microbial communities from gas well in West Virginia, United States - MSEEL Well Study Marcellus 3H_FC | ecosystem: Environmental > Terrestrial > Deep subsurface >...
TTTAATACTCTGTTAGAAAATAATGGTCAGATTATTTTAACATCGGATCGTTACCCTAAAGAAATACCCGATTTGGATGAACAATTAAAATCACGTTTTTCTTGGGGATTAACTGTACAACTTGATCCTCCTGATTTGGAAACGCGAGTTGGTATTTTACGCAAAAAAGCAGAAATTAATAAAATGGATTTACCAAAACCAGCGGCTTTATTTATAGCCCAACATATTCAAGCTAATGTCCGTGAATTAGAAGGCGCGTTAAATAAAGTCATGGCAACAGCGCGTTTTCAAGGGCGTATGATTGATATAGATATTGTAAAGCACGCACTTAAAGATGTATTAGCAGTGCGCGCTCGGCAAGTGAATATTGATAGTATTCAAAAAATGGTTGCCGAGTATTATCGTATTCCATTACGCGAATTAACAGGCCATAAACGGATGCGTATTTATGCCCGTCCACGGCAAATAGCGATGGCCCTAGCACGGGAATTAACAGGCGATAGTTATCCCGATATTGGTTTGGCTTTTGAAGGCCGTGACCATTCTACAGTAATGCACGCTTGTGAAAAGGTGGAAGAATTACGCAAGCTAGATAAAGCGGTGGCTGAAGATTATCACAATTTAATCCGTTCCTTACACGGATAATTATTGACCGAGGATAGAACATGAAATTATCAATTGGCCGTGACCAATTATTAAAACCCTTACAACAAGTAGCGGGTGTTGTTGAACGTAAACACACCATGCCTATTTTAGCCAATGTGTTATTGCGTGTTTCAGCAGATGAAATTTCTTTCACTGGTACTGACTTAGAAGTGGAATTAGTGGCAACCCATAGACTTAATGTTGAGCAGTTTGTGGAGGCAGGTGAAGTCACTATTCCTTGCCGCAAACTCTTAGACATTTGTAAGTCTTTGCCAGCAACCGCGACCATCGAATTAAGCATGGATGAACAAAAACTCTTGATTAAATCGGGTCGTAGCCGTTTTTCTTTAGCCACCCTACCCGCGCAAGACTTTCCGAGCCTCGAAGAAGATGCAGGCGCATTCTCATTAAATATCAGCCAACGCAATTTAAAACGCCTGATTGAAAAAACAGGCTTTGCTATGGCACAGCAAGATGTGCGTTATTACTTAACGGGTATGTTATTTGAAGTGACAGCCAATCAATTACGTACAGTAACCACTGATGGCCACCGTTTAGCCTTGTTTGATGCACAGGCTGAAGCAACACCTACCGATAAAATTCAAGTGATTGTACCGCGTAAAGGGGTGCAAGAATTACAACGTTTATTAGCTGATGATGACAGTGCTTTGCATTTAACCTTTGGCAATAATCATTTACAAGTGACGCTGCCTATCAGTGCAGGTAAAAAGAAAGATGATGATGCCCCCGTTGAAGGCTTTGTATCTTTTACCTCTAAATTGATAGATGGTAAGTTTCCTGACTATCAGCGCGTATTACCACGCGGTGGTGATAAAAATGTTTTAGTTAGTCACGAAGACTTTAAGCAAGCCTTACAGCGCGTGGCTATTTTAACCAATGAAAAATATAAAGGCGTTAAGTTTTTGTTGAAAAATAATGACTTATGTATTCAGGCTAATAACCCTGAGCAAGAAGAAGCGCGCGAAGAATTAGCTATAGAGTATATTGGTGATGAGTTAGAAATCGCCTTTAATGTCCAGTATTTGTTAGATGTATTGAGTGTTTTAGAAGGTACTAATACCAAGTTGATTTTGAGTGATTCTAACGCTTCAATACTGGTTCAAGAGCCAGATAGTCAAGATGCTTTATATGTTGTTATGCCTATGCGTTTATAAAACGTTTATTTAGGTGTTAGAAAGAATCAATGTGATGGGGGTGCGTAACTTGCACCCTTCTAGCTTTTCTTTGTCGGCACTTAATGTGTTTTATGGTTTAAATGGCAGTGGTAAAAGCTCAATTTTAGAATCTATTTATTTGTTGAGTACAGGACGCTCATTTAGAACCACTCATGCGCGTAAAATGATTCAGGAAGGACAAAGTAGTTGTACCACTTTTGCACGTCTGCATCAGGGGCAGCAATTAGGCATTAGTAAAAACATCAAAGGCCAGCAAATACTTAAAAGAAATGGTGTGCAAGTTGTCAATATGGCAGAGTTTGCTTACGATTTGCCTATGCAATTGATTCATCCCGAAACTATGGATTTAATAGAAAGTGGCTCAAAACAAAGAAGACAATTATTGGACTGGTTGTTGTTTTATCTTGAACCCACTTTTTATGAGGTTTGGCAGCGTTATCAACGTGCATTGTTACAACGTAATGCTTTATTAAAACTAGATAAAGTAGATGATGTTGAATGGTTGGTTTGGGAGCAAGAGTTGCAGCAACAGGCGATAGTACTACATCAAATGCGTTTAGCAATATTTGAGCAGTGGTTGTTTTTTGTTGAACAATCACTGGTTTTATTGTTGCCACAGATAGAAATCAAGATTGATTATTTGGCGGGCTTTGATGTTGAACAAAGTTTAGCCTTGCAACTACAAGAGACACGTTTAAAAGATAAACAACGTGGTTTTACGCAGCGAGGAGCGCATCGTGCTGATTTGTCTTTTAAAACAGACATGGGATTGGCAGAGTTGATTTTGTCACGCGGGCAAAAAAAGTTGTTAGTATGTGCTTTAAAATTGGCACAAGTGGCTTTGCTGCAAGCTAAAAATAAAACGTGTGTGGTATTGATTGATGACCTTGCTTCCGAGCTAGACGTGCTTGCTCGAGAGCGATTGTTGACTGCTTTGATAGGGTTACAGGCACAAGTGATTATCACGACGGTTGAGGCCGATAGTGTTTGGCTGTTGTTAAATAAACTAGATACACGCGCTAAATTGTTTCACGTGGAACAAGGCGAGATTTTGTTGCAACATGGCTAATAAGGGTTTGGTTTGTTTTAAAAGCCTATAAAAAAATCAACTGACTATGAGTTAAAGAGCGGTATTACGGCTGGTTTGGAATAAAAACTGGCATTATTTCTGAGGAAAAAACATGACTGACGGTAATAATTACGATTCATCAAGTATTAAAGTGTTGCGTGGCCTTGATGCAGTACGCAAGCGTCCAGGCATGTATATTGGCGATACCGATGATGGTTCTGGCTTGCATCATATGGTGTTTGAGGTGGTTGATAACGCGATTGATGAGGCGTTGGCGGGGCATTGTACTGAAGTTAATGTGGTGATACATGCTGATGAGTCAATTACAGTAACAGATGATGGGCGTGGTATTCCTGTTGATATTCATCCCGAAGAAGGGGTGTCAGCAGCCGAAGTGATTATGACTATTCTTCACGCTGGCGGTAAATTTGGTGCAGAAGATGGTACTAATTCTTATAAAGTCTCGGGTGGTTTGCATGGTGTAGGTGTGTCGGTAGTTAATGCCTTGTCGGTGCGTTTACGTTTGGTGATTCGCCGTAATGGTAAAGTCTATGAGCAAGAGTATGCACATGGCGAACCGCAATTTTCTTTGCGTGAAATGGGGGAAACCGAACGCCGTGGCACAGAAGTACGTTTTTGGCCAAGTGCTGATACTTTTACCAATATTCATTTTTCTTACGATATTTTGGCCAAGCGTTTGCGTGAATTATCCTTTTTGAATGCAGGGGTGCGTATTGTTTTAAAAGACGAGCGTAGTGGTATTCAAGAGGTATTTGCCTATGATGGTGGTTTGGCAGCGTTTGTGGATTATCTCAATACTAACAAAAATGGTCTCAATAAAGTGTTTCACTTTAATGTTCAAACCGAAAGTGGTATGGGAGTAGAAGTCGCTTTGCAATGGAATGATAGCTACCAAGAAAATATTTTCTGCTTTACCAATAATATTCCCCAGCGTGATGGCGGGACACATTTGGCAGGTTTTAGAGCAGCATTAACGCGTACTCTTAATCATTATATGGAAAGTGAAGGCTTATTAAAGAAAGAAAAAATTGCCACTACAGGCGATGATGCGCGTGAAGGTCTAACGGCGATTGTGTCGGTGAAAGTGCCAGACCCTAAATTTTCGAGTCAAACCAAAGATAAATTGGTTTCTTCAGAAGTACGTCCCGTTGTTGAATCAACGATGGCTGAAAAACTACAAGCCTATCTTTTAGAAAACCCCAGTGCTGCCAAATCGATTGTTGCCAAAATTGTTGAGGCGGCGAGGGCGCGTGAAGCAGCAAGACGAGCGCGTGAAATGACTCGCCGTAAAGGGGCATTAGATATTGCAGGCTTACCAGGTAAATTAGCTGATTGCCAAGAAAAAGACCCAGCCTTATCAGAGCTATATATTGTAGAGGGTGACTCCGCGGGTGGTTCGGCCAAACAAGGCCGTAATCGTAAAATGCAGGCGATTTTGCCGCTTAAAGGTAAAATTTTAAATGTAGAAAAAGCCCGTTTTGATAAGATGTTATCTTCGGTAGAGGTTGGGACACTGATTACTGCGTTAGGATGTGGTATTGGTCGTGAGGAATATAATCCCGATAAATTACGTTATCACAAGATTATTATCATGACTGACGCGGATGTTGACGGTTCACATATTCGTACTTTGCTATTAACGTTCTTTTTTAGGCAAATGCCTGAGTTATTAGAGCGTGGTTATATTTATATTGCTCAACCACCGTTATACAAAGTGAAACGTGGCAAACAAGAGCAATATATTAAAGATGATGATGCCTTAGAAGCCTACTTAACTCAGACTGCTTTAGATGATGCGGCTTTGCATGTTAACCCTGATGCACCGCCTTTATTTGGTACACCATTGGCTAATTTGTTAAGTGAATATCGTGGTGTGCAAAACACTATTCGCCGTATGAGTCGTGTGTATCCTGATGTGTTGTTAGAGCAATTATTAAAACATGGCTTGTTGGCGATTGATTCTTTAACTGATAAAACCCTTGTTGAACCGTGGGCTATGACGCTGCAAAACATCCTAAATGATGCCGCCGACCCAAGCCAACGCTTTTTGGTTGAAGTGATTGAAGATACAGAACAGCATCGTTATGTAGTGCAAGTGGAAATGGTAGCCCATGGTGTACCGCATAGTTATCGTTTAGGTTATGATTTTTTTGCTTCCACCGAATATCGGCGCATTAGCCAATTAGCCGAAAAAGTCAGTGACTTATTGGAAGAGGGCGCATTTGTTAAACGTGGTGAGCGAGTATTACCCGTGAGTGATTTTAAACAAGTATGGCAATGGCTAATGCAAGAGTCACGGCGCGGTAATGCCATTCAGCGTTATAAAGGATTGGGTGAAATGAATCCTAATCAGTTGTGGGAAACAACAATGGATCCTAATCATCGCCGTATGTTGCGTGTCACCATTGAAGATGCAATTCGTGCTGACCAAATGTTTACCTGCTTAATGGGCGATGCGGTTGAGCCACGTCGAGAGTTTATTGAGCAAAACGCTTTGATGGTAGCTAACTTAGATATTTAACTTTTTTAGGACTTACGCGGTTATCGCTTATTTGCTCACTAAATAATCGTTTTTAGCGGTTTTTAGTTCGCAAAACGCGCTAATCGCAGTGCGATGCATAAGTCCTATTTTTAACCATTTAAGCAAAAAAGGGACTGAAAAAGTCCCTTTTTTTTCTGTATTAAGCTAAATTTAGAGTAATATCTAGCACCGAACAAATAAAAAAAGTACAAAATATATAAGTCATCAAGAGGGAGAATACTATGCAGGATTTTTCTTTTACTACGGTAAAAACAATTGTCAGTGGTTTGGGAAGTTGTCGTCAGCAACTAGGTACTGTCGCTAAGTCTTTGGCGATGAGTCGGGTATTGATTATCACCGATAAGGGCTTATTGGCTTCGGGCATAATTGAGTCTGCGTTAGAGAGTTTGCGAGCTGTAGGCATAGCAGCAGTTGTTTATACCGACATTGTGCCAGACCCACCTGAGGCCTTAGTTGAACAAGCCTTGTTATTTGCTCGTGAACAAAAAATTGATGGTGTGATTGGTTTAGGTGGTGGTAGCTCAATGGATGTGGCTAAGGTCATTGCCTTATTGACTTACTCAGCACAAAGTTTGGCTCAGGTGTATGGTGTAGGCAACGCGACAGGTTCACGTTTACCCTTAATTCAAATTCCTACCACCGCAGGAACTGGCTCAGAAGTTACCCAAATTTCAATTATCACCACAGGTGAAACCACCAAACAAGGGATTGTCTCGCCGTTATTATTGGCCGATGTTGCGCTGTTGGATGCTGAGTTGACGGTAGGATTGCCGCCACAAGTGACTGCGGCTACGGGCATTGATGCGATGGTACACGCTATTGAAGCTTATACCAGTAAGCTGCGTAAGAATGCCTATTCTGATATGTTGGCTTGCGAGGCTTTACGTTTATTATCGCGGCATATTGTGACCGCTGTTGAAGACGGCCATAACCTTGAAGCACGACAAGCAATGCTGCATGGGGCAATGTTGGCAGGGCAGGCTTTTGCTAATGCACCAGTCGCGGCAGTTCATGCGTTGGCCTATCCTTTGGGTGGTCATTATCATATTTCGCATGGCTTAAGCAATTCTTTGGTTTTACCCCATGTGCTGCGTTTTAATTTGCCTGCGGCCTATAGTAGTTATGCTCAGTTAGCTAATGTGATTAACCCTTATGCACGCGCTAAACCGATGACCTTAGCCGAGTATTTTATAGAGGCAATGCAAACCTTGATTCATGCTGTGAACTTGCCTCGGCAGTTACGCGCCTTAAATATCCCCGAACAAGATTTGCCGATGCTGGCTAAAGATGCGTTATTACAGCAACGCTTATTGATCAATAATCCGCGTGAATTGACTGAAGCAGACGCATTAGCCATTTATCAGGCCGCTTATTAATTAGGAATTTAACATGCCCCATCCTCAGCCTTCTACTCGTACCGATTATGCTTTTGTTGCACCCATTACCACGCGTTGGAGTGATAACGATATTTATGGCCACGTCAACAATGTCACTTATTACAGTTATTTTGACACCATCGCCAATACCTATTTAATAGAATATGGTCATTTGCATATTCACCAAGACGAGGTAGTTGGTTTTGTGGTTAATTCGGGTTGCAACTATTATGCACCTGTTGCCTTTCCTGATAAGTTAGAAGGGGCATTGCGAGTTAATCGTTTGGGCGTATCCTCGGTAGAATATGGTTTGGCTATTTTTAAGGAAGGGGAGGATATTGCCGTCGCTGATGGTTTTTTTGTGCATGTCTTTGTTGAGAGAAGTACTAACAAATCTGTTCCTATTCCTGAGGCTATTCGTAAAGCCTTAGAGCGTATCAAAATCAGTGAATAAGAGGACATCATGCTCAAACCTGCTTATCCTTATTATTTAGCTAATCAAGCCGTTTATGCCAATCAAGATTTAGTGGTTAGCGATAAATATACGGGTGAAATAGCCACTCGTGTTGCTTTGGCGGATGCCAGTGTCATCGACAAAGCATTAACCGCCGCCACGCAAGCGCAGCACGCTATGGCGCGTCTGCCTGCTTATGAACGTCAGCAAGTGTTGCAACACTGTGTGCAACGCTTTAAACAGCGTGCTGAGGAGTTGGCATACAGCTTGTGTATTGAGGCAGGTAAACCGATTAAAGATGCGCGTGGCGAAGTGACACGTTTAATAGACACCTTTAATTTGGCCGCCGAAGAAGCAACTCGGATTAATGGTGAAACCCTGAGTTTAGATATCAGTGCGCGTGCTAAAGGTTATCGTGGCATGACCAAACGTGTACCGATTGGGGTATGTTCGTTTATTAGTCCGTTTAATTTTCCCCTGAATTTAGCGGCGCACAAAATAGCCCCCGCAATAGCGGCAGGTTGTCCCTTTATTTTAAAGCCTGCCAGTCTAACGCCAATTGGTGCATTATTGATTGGTGAAGTGTTAGCAGAAACCTCTTTGCCTCAAGGCGCGTTTTCAATATTACCCTGTAGTCGTGAAGGTGCGGATTTATTTACCACTGATGAACGCATTAAATTATTAAGTTTTACAGGTTCACCCGAGGTAGGTTGGGCGTTAAAAGCCAAAGCAGGTAAAAAGAAAGTCACCTTAGAGTTGGGCGGTAATGCGGCCTGTATTGTCGATGCTGATGCTAATATCGACGATGCCGTACAGCGGATTATCTTTGGGGCATTTTATCAGTCAGGACAAAGTTGTATTAGCGTACAACGGATTATTATTCACCACAGTATTTATCAGCAAGTAAAAGCTAAATTGGTGGCTGCGGCGGCTGTTTTAGAGATGGGTAATCCTCACCACGAACAAACTTTTATTGGGCCGATGATTAGTGATAAAGAAGCGCAACGTTTGCAGTCTTGGATTGAGCAAGCCGTAGAGGAAGGCGCAAGCTTGTTGTGCGGTGGTCAACGTCAAGGCGCAATGTTAGCGGCGACTTTACTAGAAAACGTACCTGAACAAGCCAAGTTATATACCGAAGAAGCCTTTGGCCCTGTAGCGATTTTGTCAGCATTTAGCGACTTTGAGCAAGCCTTAGTGCAAGTCAACAACAGTGCTTTTGGTTTGCAAGCGGGTATTTTTAGCCGTGATATTTATAAAGCCTATCAAGCATGGGATACCCTAGACGTAGGTGGTGTGGTGATTGGTGATGTGCCATCATGGCGAGTCGATAATATGCCTTATGGCGGCGTTAAAGACAGTGGTTTAGGTCGTGAAGGAGTGCGTTACGCGATTGAAGATATGACAGAAGTTCGCTTATTGGTAGTGCGTCAACTGCCTTGATAACAGGACTTAGGGAATGAATTGCCTAAGTCCAGATAATTTTACAGGAACACATCCATGATAATAAAAAAAACATTGTTAGCGATGCTGACTTTATTAGCGACATCAGCCAGTCAAGCTGCACCGATTGAACCTTACAAACTCTATCAAGAGCATTGTGCAAAATGTCATGGTGAAAATGGTCAGGCCGATAACTGGCGTGGTTATTTGTATTTTGCGCGTAGTTTTAAAAGTCCGGAGTGGCAGGCTAAACGTAGTGATGCGCAAATTTTAGAAAAAATTAATCAAGGACCACGGATTATGCCTGCCTACGAAAAGACGTTAAGTGACGAACAAAAAGCGGCATTATTACGAGTGATTCGTGGTTTTGGCCGCTAGTGCTTTTAATTCCGCTCGGGAGCTTTCCCTCACCCCAATCCCTTTCCCTCGGGGAGAGGAAGTAACTCTAACGCATCATTTTATTAAACATCATCGCCAATAATGGGTCAGGCATTAACTTCATTAAGCCCTTAGCTGCTTTCCACGGCATTGCAGGAATAATCACATTCACTTTATTGCCTTCAATCGCTCGTACCATTTGTTGTGCTGCCACATCCGCCTCAATTACAAAAGGATATTTATCCATGTGGGGGGCAATATCGGTTTTAATAAAGCCGGGATGAATCACCGTCACTTTAATGTTTTTATTCATCAACTCTAAACGCATCGCATTCATGTAGTTGCTTAATGCCGCTTTACTCGCCGAATAGGCAGCACTGGCAGGTAAGGGCGAAAATGCCGAAAATGACGACATACCTACCAAATGACCATGACCTTGTGCCAAAAAGATTTTTGTCGCTGCATCTAGGGTAGCGATTGCGCCAATGACATTGGTTTGAAAAATTGCTTTATCGACACTAATATCCCCATGACCACTACGTTTAACGCCAGTAATACCTGCATTAGCCACCACAATGTCAATTTGGCCTAAGTCTTGCGTCAAACGGGTGATGGCGGGCGCAACTTGCTCATCTTGTTGCACATCTAATTCGGTGACAGCAACACGGACGTTATATTGTTCTTCTAATTGACGCGCTAATTGCTCTAGCTTATCAACACGGCGTGCGGCCAAACCTAAGTTATAACCCTTACTTGCAAAAGCGGTAGCAAGCGCAGCACCAATGCCACTTGATGCACCTGTAATCACGACATTTTTATTCATCATTAAATCCTCTAAAATACTGCATATGCGCTAAAAGCAAGGCACAATAGCGCAAAATCTTGACAGGAGTATCAACGTGCTACAAGCCTTTTTAAATAAATTAGCCCAACAACAGATAGATTTTGAAGATACTATCCAACTGATTAACCAGTTATACGATTATCAAGCGACTGGTTTTAGGAATGGTTTAAGCCAACCAGTGATTAACCAAGCTGGACAAAATGAAGGCTCATGTCGTATTTTTGCTTTTGCTCAATTAAATGCTTTAAACGAAGCACAAACATTGGCTTGTTTTGGTCGTTTTTATCAAGAGGTATTAAATGACCCACAAGGTATGAGTCATGGCAACATTCGTGCATTTATGCGCGATGGGTGGGCAGGCATCGTGTTTGATGGTCAAGCCTTAATATCAAAATAGAGTTGATAATTTATATCAGGACTTACTTACGCATTGCGCCGCAATTAGTGCGTCTTAATACGATAGTTTAATGTGCTAAGTTAGCTTCATTAAAGTGTCATGATTTAGTCAAAAAAATGTCACGGTTAGAGCTTAGTGTACAGTGGGTTAAAAACTCACGCCGAGAGCGTCAGTTTTAGAGCTTTTTCTCCGCTAACCGCTAGGTAAATATCATGACTGAACAAAAACGATTAGACCCGCATTCTGTTGACATCGACACCAACCCTTCCTCAAATCAAGAGTTTAGTGCTGTATTAGCGATGCGTTTGTCGCGTCGTCGTGCTTTGGTCAGCGGTGCATCAGCAGCAGCAATGGCCAGCGTTGGCGGTTTGACCTTGGCCGCGTGCGGTAACAGTGATGAAACGGTATTAGTCCCTGATGTGGTTAAACCAACACCAACCGCTAAAGGCACAGTCAGTTTAGGCTTTAGCTCCATTGCTAAAAGTTTAGAAGACAAAGTCAAATTACCTGCTGGCTATAAGTTTGATGTGTTATTGGCTTTAGGCGACCCGATTAAAGATGGTGTAGCAGCTTGGGCAGACGATGGCTCAGAAACAGGTGATTCCTATGCCATGCGTGCGGGCGACCATCATGATGCGATGAACTTTTTTGGTCTCAAAGATAGTAAGTGGGATAATACTGTATCAACC
>Ga0247722_10001940_pt1 | contig 11046 bp, 19 predicted proteins | sample MSEWelMarce3H_FC_FD_189094 | JGI IMG/M metagenome (GOLD analysis project Ga0247722, IMG submission 189094) | Subsurface sediment microbial communities from gas well in West Virginia, United States - MSEEL Well Study Marcellus 3H_FC | ecosystem: Environmental > Terrestrial > Deep subsurface >...
CAATAGTCTGCGAGTTTAGAACTGATCTCCTTTGTTCTGGGATCCGTTTTCTTGATAAAATAAGAGCTGGTAGCCATGTAGTTAAAATGCTCACGACTTTTGGCGTAGACATAATAATCTGTGGCGTCCAGTACAATTTCCCAGGAGTATTCAGGATATGTTTTAAAAAACCAGATGAACTTGTCTTTTAGTTCCTGCATGCTCTGGCGAGCCAGTTCCCCGTGAGGAAGTTTCTGAGCCGGGAATATCTCCCGGTATTCTTTGATCTTGTCTAAAAAGTTGTCTCCTAGCACAGACGTTGCTACTTTCTTTTTGGTTTTAACCTGGTATATCTCAAACTCATCCAGAATAACCATGGCTTTGTCAGTTAGCTTACCTTCCTCAGTAATCAAACCTTTAGATTGGCAGATCATTAATTCTGCTTTTTCGTTGATTAGGTTACCGGCTGCAATCTTGTAACGGCAGCAATCAAGGAAGTAAAGCTGGTTCGGACTTAGATTGTACGTCCTGCAGGGGTTCCATAATTGATGACTCATAAAGCTGGATGTTTAAAAGTTCTTGTTGCTGTATGACATGCTTAAGAACAGCGTCATACTTTTCTCTAAATCCTTCAGAGGTTTGAATTAGGTTTTCAAACGTGTTAAGTGCATGCATTACAGTGGTGTGATCTCTTTTTCCTATATGCATTCCTATGGTTTTCAGAGAGTATTTCATCTGTTTTGCCAAATAACAGAAGATAAATCTCATCTCTACCACTTCTCTATATCTGTGTTTACTGCCCAAGCTCAATACTTGGTTATATCTTTCAGGCAAAAAGGGTGTAAAATACTTTTCTAACTGATTGAGGCTCATATAACCTATACCATCTGCAGTTACATCATAACGGGTCCTTACTATTGGGTAAAAGCCCAGTTTATCGTAGTAAGTTTTCCTAAATTCATCTACAAGCTTCCTTTCTATCTTCAATTCATACTGTGTTGATTCCATACGATTCTGAGTTGGGTTTACAAATGTAGAACAAATGTAGAACTAATCTACAAAGTTTCTAAAAATTCCGTATATTATATTGTAGGGTTTGCTTATCCTATACACTACTAATGTTTATTTAAAATCTAATATCCATGGCCAAGAAGTTTTACGCTCAAAAAGATGCCCTCGGCTATCCTATTCCAGGTACGATGATGGCTGCGGAAAAGGTTCCAGCTAACTCTCAAGAGATCAAAGCTGAGAATACAGTATCCACTAAGATCCATCCTGACAAACTCAGATACTTCGTCCGCAGAGACGGTAAAGGCAAGATCATTCCTAACAGCTTGATTATCAGTCTTAAAAAACCTGCAGGAAGTACATACGAGTTTAAACTGGTTTAAATCAAAAGTTAATGGCTACTACATCTACCATGGATAAGATAAAAGTTTGGGCATTCCCTGGAATGATGAGCATCCTTGCAGCCATTATATGGCAGGATGTCCAGGAAATTAAAACTGACACTAAAGCACTGTTAGCCCAATCTATGATTGATAAAACAAGAATAGACAACCTGGAAAGACAAATATTTGGCAAGAATGATGTCGGACTGGAGATGCCTGAAAAGAAACCCCAGGATATTCCAAGACCCATGTTTACAGAATTTATTGTGGTTAAACCTGAGGATCTGATCATCACAGGTAAAGAACCATTAGCTAAACCCATGTTGCTATGAAAACTACACAATGGATGGTGATTATCCTCATCCTGATCGGTGTTATCTTTCTACAAAGATGTAATTGCAACGGTGGATCTACAGAGCCGCCTAAAACAGATACGACTATTGTCATAGATACCGTCTGGAAACATTTTGATACCACGGTAAAGAAACCAGTAGTGATCATTAAGACTATTCATGACACCCTGCCTGTAGAATACTACCCTCATCCGATGTATGACAGTCTAAAAGTGCAATATGAGGAACTTGCTAAAGACTATTTAGCCAAAAGAATTTATTCAGACACGCTTAAGATTCCCCAGCTCAAAGGCTTATTTATAGTCAACGATACGGTTAAGAACAATAAGCTAATGGGACGTAGTTGGAATGCTGATTATATTATTCCCACAGTAACTAAGACTATTACAATCAATAATTATCCAGAGCCAAAACGCCAGTTTTATGTAGGCGGTGGTTTATCAGCTAATCTTTCAGGATTAGGTATAGCTCAGGTAGGAATACTTTACAAGGACCGCAAAGACAAGATCTTTGGTGGTTTTGTATCAGTAGTACCTAACGGCACATTGTCTTATGGTGTCCAGTCTTACTGGAAAATCAGACTTAAGAAATGAAAAGAATATTCAAGTATATAGAACCTATTTGGCTTGGAAACAAGGGTAAAGTGTCCATTAGAAGGATACTGGCTCTTGCTTTTACCATAGATTTTATAAGAAATACCTCTCATGCTATCCATCAATGGGATGTAGCCAAGTCATACTCTGACGTAGCTATGCTACTGGGTATAGAAGCTGGTCTCATTGCAGCACTCTTATCATTGACTACTTATACTAGTGTTGTCAATGACAAACTGAACAATAGTAGTTCAGAATCTGCTCCTCCTGCAGAGTAATAATCCACAACATAATTCCTATGAAATTACCTAAAGCCTACCAGTGGCTTGCATCAGAAGATGCCCCACGTCATTTGCTCAAAGCTATAGAACTATTTGGTACTGCTGAGACCGTTGGGTCTAAGCATAACCCCGTAATCATGGGTTGGGCTAAAGAACTAAGCCTGGATAAAGTGTATGTCAATGATGAAATACCCTGGTGCGGACTTTTTGCCGGGATCATCATGCATAGGGCAGGACGTCCTGTAGTCAACAGTCCTTTGTGGGCTCTGTCATGGAATAAGTTTGGCGTAGGTGTGACTGAACCTATGTTAGGTGATATTGTCACTTTTAAGCGTGACGGAGGCGGTCATGTTGGTCTTTACGTAGGTGAAGATACCTCAGCTTATCACGTACTGGGTGGCAACCAAGGAAACCAGGTCTGCGTGACCCGTATTGCTAAAGCAAGACTATCTGCTGCCAGAAGACCAGAGTACAATAGCAAGCCTGTAAACGTGCGTAAAGTGATCCTGGCTAATAATGGTGTCTTATCAACCAATGAAGCATGATCTTGATTAAAATATTAGCTATTATCTTTTATACAGGAGTAAACATCCTATTGGCTAAACGTGATGCACTGAAGATATCTCGTCAGAAGAAAATAGAACATGGCACTAACGCTTTGGTTTATTTGGCACTTGTTGCTCCAATTATCTATCTAATGCAGAGCTGGGTGTTTTTAATTGGCTTGTTAGCACTAAGAAGAATAGTCTTTGATACAGCATTAAACCTTTTTAGAGGATTAAAGTATGACTATATCTCTGCTACCACAACTTCTATCATTGACAGACTGTCTTACAAGTTTCAGGACAGATTTGGCTACATGATCTATTATGGCATATTCATCATAGTTGTAATTCTTTCAATCTTTTTATAATGGCAAAAGGTAAAGGCGGTGGAGAAAGCCGCAAGATTTCATTTGGTAAAAGACGTAAGGGCAAAGCTCTTAAACGTAAGGGACCCAAAGATAAATCTGTCTCTGTTTACAGAGGTCAGGGTAAATAACTTTGAGGAGACAAAAAGAAAGCCGATGGATACGTCCACCGGCTTTTCTATTTATAAGCCTAACCTATTTTAGTCTCCACACTCTGCGTGCTCCATCCAGTTGTAAACGAGATGTTAACGTAAAGCCTGGTTTATACCTGGCAAACTGTTTAGCAGCATAATGTAAAGAATTAGGTTGTTTACACACCGGATCTTTAGCAGGTATTAAAAAACTGTCACCTACTTTCATCAGTGCAAAAGGAAACTTAATGTCAGTGGAGCTGTTTCTAACTCCAGCCAAAATCACACCTTCTTCAACCTGGTAAATATAAGTTCTGTCTTTTAACGGAGTGTCATCTAAAACAGGGGTAGACTTCTTTCTTGTAACAGTTGCTGTTACTTTTTTAGCTATTACTTTCTTAGGACGTGCCATATTGTGTTTTAATTTGGTGGTAAAGTTATTGGTCAAAGCCAAGCAGTTTTAAACAATTATTATCACCAGTTATTAGGTTACTATATGGTTACTTCTTGCAATATCCTTTCTGATCTACAGGATATATCTTTTTTCCGTCAAAGACAACTACTTGTCCCTTTTGGGAATATTGAGCAATACTATTATCACTAAAATGATTGAAACGTGCTCCATTTACACCGATAAAGAATGCTTTACTAGAATAAATGTTACAGGAATCTTCTGCATCTGTAATAACAATGGCATTATTTTCACTACTTTCAATACTTCTTACAGCACAGTCTATTGTTGTTCCTCCGCCACAGTCAACCATGGCAATAGATACCATGTCTGTTGATATCTTTTTAACGCGTGTGTCAAATAGATAGACGTCATTTAACATGTCCATTTCTAAAAGTTTAGCTGCAAAAGATTTAGAAAAATCTATTTTGCTAATAGATCTGCCTTGTGTATCAGGTACACCGCAACCAGAACTCATAGATCCTGATACATCTATGTAGATGTCAATCTTGCCGACATACTTAACGTCTTTGATCATGACATCTTCTATCATGAATTTTCTCAGTTTGGGATGCAGAAACACAAATTCATCCAAGCCAGCAACATTATCTGAGTTAAACAAGTCATCATACTTTACTACCTGGCGGGAAGAAAAATATGAGGTTGTTTTGTCTAGCAAACGTTTGATCTTTTCTTTTAAAGATCCCATAGACATACTGACGTTCTGCAGATTTTCAGCAATTTTTCTCATGTAATCAGGAGATATCTTGGCAGCTCCTTGTGAACCACCTTGGTTAGCCTCGTCAAACATCTTGTCCTGGATCGTATCCGGAATGTTATCGTCCATCTGCTGACACATATTCTGAGCATCCTGCATAGCTTGTTCTAACTGGTCTTTACCCAGTTTATTATTGAACATATTATCCAAGGCTTTGTCCAAGTCTTTTTGATCAAAGTCAGAAGTATTTCCATTAAGACCATTCATCATGTCTTTGGCCTGGTTTGGGTCTATGTATTCCATAGCAGTCATCTGCATTAGATAATACATCATGATGCTGCGAGTAAAGATGCTTGATTTCAACGATGAGGTCTCTGTCATGATCTTTCCTACAGGATTATTAGCCTTTTCCAAAAACTTAAACTTGGTCTGAGTCTTGTCAGTACGATCCTCAAACTCCAGATGAGGCATCTTATGATAGTACATCTTGAAAACGTCCCGCATAATATGCTTTGGAAACTTACTATATGTTTCCTGGATTTTCTGGGAAAATGCTTGATAATTGGGTTTTTTATCTTCCGGCAAGCTTTTAAACTTAGAATAACTGCTCAGCTTCTTATAAAATTCTTCTGCTGTTTTATCACCACCCTGTCTGATAAAAGTATCTACTATTCTTTCTAGCCTGGTTTCATCCAGGTAATGCATGTGAGGCTTGATGAGGTCAGGACGCTTGTAAAAATCTATTTTACCAAACAGACCATCTTTTTCTTTATAATAAGTATCAATCTCACCCTTCTTGACTTTTTCCAAGATGGTATAAACGTTCTTGTACTGTTTCTTACTTGCCATCTAAAATTGATTTTAAAAGATCCACAAATTTCTAAGAGGACCCCGGCTTATTTACCGGGATCCTTAAGAGTAGATTTGTTATTAAAAGGGATTAGCAGCTTGCATATCACCACCTGCTGGAGCTTGTTCCATTACGCTGTCAAAGTCATCAGAAGACTGAAACGCTACACGGGCAGGGTGATTAGACAGTACATACTGCATAGACATTTCTATCTCACCCACTTGTCCTTCATCCATGATACCACGGGAAGTATACGTATTGATAAGACTTTCTACCTCAGCAATGGCCAGCTCAAGCTGTTCATTGGTAGTGTAGCTGTGCAGCATCTCCACCTTAGACATAACAGCTTTAACTTCTGGACTCATCAACTTGTTCTGAAGCTCAGAACCTGCTGATTGTGAGATCATTATCTGTGCTGTCTTAACCAAGGCTTTATCTAATGATATGTCCCATACATAGGACACTGCTTTAGCCAATGTTGGCACAAATGTAAGTGTACGGTCTGAACTGTGCTGATAACCTACTTCCAGGTATTTTTCCAGTTTGTTTACTGGTATCTCCAAAGCATCTAGTTCTGTTTTAGTAGGAATACCAATATTAAACTTCTCACGGTAGTCACGAGCACCCTTGGTGTAGTACTTAACCAGCTCACCTGCAGATACGCGGTTAACGGTCATCTTTAGCATGAAACGGTCCCAGAACGGAGAGTCTTGCTCTTCCTTAGGAATCTCGTTACAAGTGGCTACGAACAATTTCCACTTACATGGAATTTTGCTTTTACCGTTAAACAAGAACTTCTCGTTCATAACACCCAACATGGCGTTACGAATAGCTGCTGAGGCTTTGTCCACCTCGTTAATTACTACAATTTCTGCTTCTGCAATAGGAGCAGATACTTCATATCTATTTTCTGTAAACAGCTTGCCAAGATCCGGCATACCCTTAACTTCTGAGGCTTTAGTACCCTCGTCAGTCTCCAGGATGTAGATTTTATTGGCAAAGTCCTGAGCGGTCATTTTACCGTCCTTGTTTAGCCAGGCTTTGGCATATTCTATAATGGTCTTGGTCTTGGCTACGCCAGGATCTCCTACAAGCAAACATGGTAGCCCGGTAGATTCTGCCAGGGCCAGCATTTTAAAGACTTCCTCTTTGTTGATCAATGAGGTTTCAATAGTCCTTACTTCCTGTGTTGTTTTCTTGGTAATAGATTTAATCTTTGACATGTTGGGCTTGTAATTAAATGATTGAGAATTGTTACTATATACTGTTTTGTTTGCTGCAATAAAGGCAGACGGGTAGTTAGACGTTTTTACCCAGCGTTGTACACCGGTTGCACTGGATCTTACTTCCCAGATGTTTCCATCGTTACCAGTTTTTTGAGTACCTTCTGGATATGACGTGGCACTTTCTGTTGGGCTGGGTCTACTTGGTTTGATCATATTAGAGGTTGGCAAAGGCTGAGGCTGAGTCTGCGTCTGAGAATTCTGTTGAGCTATTACTTGGGTTTCCCGTTTCAACAGGGAAGTCACTGACTGGTAGTACTCGCTCTGTTTTTCTGGCTGGGACTGAGCTAGCTCCAGAAATGCTTGCCAAAGTTCTGTCATGTTTTGGTTCAGTAGTTGATACGGGGGTTGAAGTTGTGCTGGATCCATTAGTGTCATCAATGATGTTAAATACTGTAATTGTCGTCTCCAGATCTTTTAAGATGGGATGCTTACGGATAGTAGCAATCTGAACATCTTTGTAACCATACTTTTCCTGGATAGATCCATAACCCAGGTCATCTTTTTTATACCAGGTCAGACCATCGTTGAGATCTGCTTCAATTTTTGACTTGTAAATGTCAATGTTGTTAACTGCCATGTTTTTGTTTTTAGCGTTTACCAATTAATACAATAGGGTTTACCGTTATTCATCTCTAGGATTCTGTTGATCTCATTAAACATGTCAGCACAGTTCCATTTACCACCATTGTAAGCGGCAGAAGCAGGATGAGATGCTTTAATGACATAATGAGCAGGAGTGATGATTGATTCCAATTCTTGGGCTTGTTTACCCAATAAGCAAAAAATAAGTCCTGAGTTACTCAGGGATAGCATGTCAAGCACGTAAAGCAAGAAGTCGTGCCATATATCATAGTGAGATCCCACTTTGTCCACCTGGCATGTAAGTGCTGTATTTAACAGCAACACACCCTGGTTGGACCAACGAGTGAGATCTGGGTCTTGCTCTGTGGGAACACCGTCATTAACCGTTCTGTCAATTTCTTCAAACATTTTTTGAAGACTGGGTTGAGGTTTACCGGTGTTTCCGCAGGAAAAAGCTATTCCGTCAGCTGTACCCAAATGTGGATAGGGATCCTGACCAATGATCACTACTTTTAAATTGTCTACTGAACACTCCTCAAAAGCCCGGAATACCTGCTTTAGTGGTGGAGTGAACCTTTTTCCGTCTTCGCGGAGTCTATACAGTGTGTCTAAGATGACATCAAAGTCACTGGACATTACAAATCCTCTAAGTTTAGCGGACCATCCAGAAGGTTTTAGTTTGTCAATAAGTTTCTGCTTGATCAGCAAAAGGTCTACAGATTCTGTCATGTTTTGGGAAAAGTTATATAAATTTGTAAGCAAAAGTCTACAATATGTCTACAATTAAAATGATAAAAGCAGATGCTCAGGTGTCTGTAATGTTTGGTACACCTTTCATTAATCGTCTGCAAACAGCTATGATGTTTACCCTTAATGGATTAAGTCAGGAACAATTGGATGAACTTGTTAGCGGTATGCAAAACAATAAAATGAATTTTGATGAGCCCCTGTTGGATCATGCTGCTACGCTCATTCTGCTTGTAAGAACTGTAGAGAAAAATATCATTGACCAGAATCTCTTTGTTGAAGAGACCCTTAGCCAACCAGAAAATTAACTTCTTCTCCAATCTGAATAGCTGCTGTAATGGCTAAAGAAAGCTCCTCTCGGGAGCATTCTCCAAAGCTTTTAGCCAGGAAATACTCTTTTCCACTAAGTTCCCGCGCCAGGCATAGTCCTGCTCTATCTTTTACTAAGAGCTTCATGTCTTCTACAGGATAACCCAGATGATTAGCCAGGTGTTTGATCATTACATGTAGCTTAGCCAGTTGCGGAATAGTACCGTCATCTTGCTGAGCTTCATAAAAACAATCTACCATCTGACCTTCTTCCAGATTAGATACAAATATTTCATACTGCTTACTACGAGTCAGTCCAACCATTTCCAGTTGTCCCTGGCGTTTAACATATTTACCTGTAAAATGATTCATGGTCTTCCATTTTTACGTGATAATGTTTGATTTTATCCTGGTCAAGATCTTTTAGAGCTTCTCTGACCCAGCGTTCATCTACAGTGTTCTTGTAACACAAGATGTGCACCATGGCTGTGTCATCAGGATTAAGCCTGAGTAATCTTCCTATGCGTTGTGAGGACTTTCTCTCATTACCGTAAGCATGAAGAATAATTCCTGCTCTCAGATTAGGAATGTTAATACCCTCGTTGAGCTGAAGTACACAGGATAACTCATTGATTGTACCGTCTTTAAAAGCCTGGAGATTAGCATCTGCATTGGGATTATTAGCATGTACGGAATGTTGACATATCCGGTCAGCCTGATCCTGGGTGTTGCAGAATACAATACACTTGTCTTCTATTACTGATACCAGAAACTTAGCATAGTCTTCTTTGGTACGGAAGTCCATCATAACACGCATTCTCATTACAGAACCGATCTGTTCTTGTTTCTTGGTTTGGGCCTGTACCACACGCGTGCTCCAATAATCATAGCTTTTACGCTCAGATGTAGTGAAAGACTTATTTCCTGCTTTTACAGGTAGTGTGTTATCATTAGATAACGGCAAGTGATGAACAAAAATCCGATAGTCATTAAGGATCTTGTCATCTACAGCATCATCTGTGATGTACTTGTACAGAATAGGGCAGTAACGCTGGACCATCTGGCCTTTTTCAGACTGATGATAGCGCGGTGGCGTACCTGTAAGTCCTAGCACTCTTCCAGTATAAGCGGCCAAAAACAAGGTGTGCGGAGTAAGTAAGCTATGACACTCGTCAAAGATGACCATGTCATAGTTATGCGGGTTCTTCTTGTTTAAAGAAAGATAGGTTGTAAACTCTACGTTGTCCAGTGGAATATCAAACTTCTCTGCATCTGAACGCCAGCTGTCAAAAATGCTCAGCTTGGGAGCTACTACAAGGACTTTTAGTTTGCCCATGTTAGCTTGCTGGAAATGATCAATATAAAGCAAGCCAATGAGTGTTTTACCAACACCCATGGAGATAGCCAATCCACAACGTTTGTTGCGGATGGCTATATCTAAAGCTTCTTTTTGAATTTCTTCTCTTTTTGTCATAGTAATGTTATGAAAAACTTTCTAAGACTTCCTTCCAATTAAGAAACTGAACATTGTTTTCTACTTCTTCAGCAGAAATCTCGCAGTCTACTGTTTCACCTTCTTCGTCCGTTCCTACAATAAGACCATTACCTGCAAAGGGTTGATGGGCTCCTTCGTAAAAGAAGAAATGATTAGTAGGTTTAAGCAGTCCTATTTCGTCTACCAGGATACTATCATGATCGGTGATATAATGAGCAACTTCTACCACATCTGTTTTAATGACATGATACCATTGGTCTAGCATGTCTTTGTTACCATCTAAGTTTATCTCTTTAACGGTTTTATTAAATACGTCAATCAGTATTGCTTTCATTTTCTTTAGTTTTTAGACGTTTAAGTTTAAGATGCAGAATAATAGCATAAATCAGTACGTTTAGAAATACCAGGGGGCCTATAATACAGAACACAATCATATTTATTTTCTTATACGTAGTGCCTGTTAGCTTACCTAATGAGATCATCCATTGCACGCACTGATCAAATATTTTATCATACATCAGTTTAATCTGTTTATTGAAAAATTAAGTTCTTTAGACTCTTCCGGATGGAGTTCTATCCACTGGTGACAAGACCGGCATACAGCCAGCCATGAAGAGATCACATTGTGATTTTCTCCACGGCCAGCTTTATGGTGTATGTCAGTGGCTGTTTGGGTACAGTTTAATAAACGGGCCTGGCAATGAGGATACATAGCCATGAACGCAGTACGTTTCTTTGTGTACTCGTCCATGGTTTTCTGCATTTTAGCTGATCTAGACGGTATAGCTTTGGGCTTTTCCATTTTGTACCAGCAGTCTTTGCAGTACTTGTCTTTACCCATAGCTCTCCAATGGCACTACACAGCTGGTTCTTCTGCCTGAAAATGAACTAGATAAACTTCTTCTAGATAAGATTCTAGGTGAAGGTCCCGTAGAAATAGAGCTCATTCGTCAGCCCGTAAGCATACTTG
>Ga0247722_10001941_pt1 | contig 11044 bp, 11 predicted proteins | sample MSEWelMarce3H_FC_FD_189094 | JGI IMG/M metagenome (GOLD analysis project Ga0247722, IMG submission 189094) | Subsurface sediment microbial communities from gas well in West Virginia, United States - MSEEL Well Study Marcellus 3H_FC | ecosystem: Environmental > Terrestrial > Deep subsurface >...
GCGAAATAATTGAGGAAATTAAGGCGTTAAAAGAAGGTGATTTTCGATTGTTACAAAGTAAAAATTACCAAGTTTTTTTAACAACTGCTGAAAAAATTCCAAATATTTTACACGAAATAGGTCGCTTGCGCGAAATCACTTTTAGAGAAGTGGGCGAAGGAACAAATGAGGCTATTGACCTAGATAAATATGACCAATATTATCACCATATGTTTTTATGGGATGATGATGCACAGATGATTGCAGGAGCTTACCGAATGGGACTTGGCGATGGAATTTATAAAAAACATGGTATAGAAGGTTTTTATTTGCATGAGTTGTTCCGATTTGAGCCAGAATTGCACAGCATGATGAGTCAATCCATTGAAATGGGAAGAGCTTTCATTATTTCGGAATACCAGCAAAAACCAATGCCTCTTTTTCTTTTGTGGAAAGGTATTGTGCACACTACATTACGTTATCCCGAGCATAAATACTTAATAGGCGGTGTAAGTATCAGTAATCAATTTTCGGATTTTTCAAAATCGCTGATGATTGAGTTTATGAAATCGCACTATTACGACCCTTATATTGCACAATATGTGCATCCAAAAAAAGAATATAAAGTAAAACTTAAAGACGCCGATAAAGATTTTGTCTTCAACGAAACGGAAGCTGATTTGAATAAGTTTGACAAAATTATTGATGAAGTAGAACCAGGAAGTCTTCGTTTGCCGGTGCTAATTAAAAAGTACATCAAGCAAAATGCAAGAGTAGTGGCTTTTAACGTAGATCCATTGTTTAATAATTCAGTAGATGGGTTAATGTATATCAAAATTGCCGATTTACCCGAAAGTACCGTGAAACCGGTTATGGAAGAATTTCAAGCAGAACTAGAACGTAAAGAAAAAGGCTAATCAATTGATTAGCCTTTTTTATTTCCAAATACTCTATTGTACTATTTCATTCCATGAATGCTCTTGTACAAAAAAGAACAATCTAATAATATAATACCCTATTAGAAAAATGGCTAAAAAGTAAGCTAACTTTCTATTTAAAAACGATTTTCTAAAATATACTTTCTTGGTTTTAATTTCAACTAAAAAAAGCACAATCATAAAGATACAAAAACCAACTAATAATGGTCCAAAAAGATGGTAATCCAAACTCTTTACTAAATTACCATCATAAAAATATACCATTGATTTTGTTATGCCACAAGACATACATGGAATTCCTGTTGTTGCCTTTAAAGGACAAAATGATTGTTCATGATCAAGTTTATTACCTGCATTGTTTAACAATAATATAAAAGGTATTACAAGTGTTAGCAACGCACCTGTAATACCTAAAATTCTGTATAATTTAAAATTATTATTGCTCAATGGATATTAAAACCATCCTCTTTTATTAACTTGATAGGTCTGATAAAAATCACTGTCAGATTTAGTTAAATAAATAATCCCCTCTATAAAAGGTATCATACTTAGAGTTCCACAACTTATTACAGAAATAATAATCTGTATAATTCCTTCTTTGTTGTATCCTAATATAAATTTGTGAATTCCAAGTCCACCAATTAAAAGAGCGCAAATTCCAGCTGCAATTTTTTTATTTTCTTGTTGAGGTGCTTGAGGCTGATTCCAGTTTTCATTTGGGTTAGTTACTTCCATAATTTTTATTTTTTTGATTATTGATACGAATATAATAAATAATTTTACTAATCGGTATAAATTTACTTGATTAAACAGATTCTTTTGAATAAAGAAAAATAATTTTATCGACAATGGTTTGAGCTAGTTTTTGATGACTTTCAACTGTCCAACCTGCAATATGTGGTGTTAAAAGTACGTTTTCGGCCTGAAGTAAATAAGCAAAAGCTGCTGGTTTTCACCTTCAAACAAGGTTTCAAACGACCCCTTTTCATATTCCAAAACATCTAAACCGGCGCCTAATATTTTTCCAGATTGTAGTGCTTTAACTAAATCTTCGGTTACTACCGAATTCCCTCGAGCCGTATTAATGAACCAAAATGATTTTTTAAATTGATTAATAAAATAAGCATTAATCATTTTGTTTGTTTCGGGCGTCCATGGGGTGTGTAAACTTACTACATCTGCTTGTTCATGAAGTTCGGCTAGTGAAACCTGTGTAGCGTTTTCATCACCTAAATCCGTTAATATATCATGACATAAAACGGTTACATCAAAACCACGTAATTTTTTGGCAAACGATTTACCCATATTTCCATAACCAATAATTCCAATGGTTTTACCTTCCAACTCTAGTCCGCGATTTGCTTCACGGTTCCAGTGACCCGATTTTACTTCGCTATTGGCTTGGTTTAGTTTATTAAACAGTGACAAAAGCATCCCTATAGCATGTTCGCCTACAGCATTTGCATTGCCTTCAGGTGCCGCAATCAAGTGAATTCCTTTTGCAACAGCGTACTCACAATCTATACTTTCTAATCCTGCACCAACACGGGCAATAAATTGCAAATTACTAGCTTTATCTAAAAATGTTTGGTCAATTTTAAATCTACTACGAATAACAATCCCATGATAATTATGAATTTTAGCCTCAATTTCTTCTTTAGACGAAGTAAAATCGGCTTCATTTTGAAAACCCGCTTGTTCTAATTGTTCCCAAAGTAACTGATGATTACTATCGATGTGAAGTATTTTAATGTGAGCTGCATTCATGATATACGATTGAAATATAAAAGTACAAGAAATTATGATTCAAAAAAAATGAGGCCGTTTAGACCTCATTAATAATTACATATTTAACCAAGATGTCGGGTTTAAAGTGGTGGTATTTTGTAATACTAAAAACTTAATCACTGCTTTACCTGAGGCATCGGTATGAATTCTTCCAATATTTTGTTTAATACTCACTTTTTGCCCTTTGCTCACGCTTACCGAAGATAAATTTAGATACACCGTAATAAAATCTCCATGCTGAATATAAACCGCTTTGTTATTTGCTGAAATTACTTGTACTTGCAACACTTCACCAGCAAAAACTGCTCGAGCAGAAGCTCCTGGTTCAGTAGTAATTTCAATACCACTATTGTGAACGGTTAAATTTTTATGAACTGGATGTGGTTGGTCACCATATCGTTGCGAAATACTTCCTTTAGCAACAGGCCAAGGCAAATTCCCTTTGTTGGCTTTAAAATTATCGGATGATACTTTCCCTTCGGCAGAAAGCACAAATTTTGTAGCTTCTTTAGTACCCGCTTTTGGTGCTGTAGTTCCGGTTTTTGCAGCATTTCTTTTATTCGCCGCCGCAATTTCATCGGCAATAATTTTCTTAATTTGGCGATCTATTTGTTTGGCTTCTTTTTGCTTTTTATCAATATCCGCCGCAATTTGTTTTTTGTCTTTTTGGATCGATTTTACAAGGCGTTCTTGCTCTTGTTTTTCTTTTTCCAACTCTTTTTTCTCTTGTTCCGTTTCTACTAAAACTTTTTCTTTTTCCTTTTTATTTATTTGCAGTTTTTGTTCTGCAGATTCTAGTTTTTGCTGCTTCGTTCTAATTTCATCGCCTTGCATTTTTCTAAAATCGGCATATTGCTTCATGTACTGAATGCGCTTATACGCTTGTAAAAAATCTTGGGAAGAAAGCACAAACATTACCCTGCTTTGATCGTTTCTACTTTTATAGGATTTCACAATCATTTTTTCATAATCTTCTTTCAACACCGTTAACTCTCTATTTAACTTATTCATTTCGAGTTGGGTCAAATAGATATTATCTGTTAAAAGACGGGTTTGTTTTGCAGTTGTATTTAACAATTTTTGACGTAAAGCAATTAGTCCTTTTTGTTGATCAATTTGCTTTAATACCGATTTTTCTTTTTTCTTTTCCGATTCTAAGCGTGCTTTTTTTTCAGCAATTTCGTTCAAAATTTGCTCTTTTCTTTGCTCTAATTTTTGTTGCTCTGAAGGTTGAGCAAAAGCCATTGAGGTAATTAAAAAGAAAAAAAGTAGTTTTAAAAATTGGTTCATGCGCATTGATTTTTAACAAAGGTAGTTTTGTTTTTTGGAAAATAAAAAATTAATCGATTTGAATTGCTTTATAATCACTAGGAATTGAAAATGAATAACTTAAATTTTCATTAAAAGTGGTATTTTTATAGGCTATATCAATTGCGATTTTATCTTTTTGAGCTGCTATAATATTGATTGCGTTAGGCAAAAACATCCGTTCTACTTCTTTATAAGAAGGGTATTGAATTTCTAAAACCCTATTTTGACTCGATTGTGTTATGGTTTCTTTTTTTAGTAAAAAATTAGCGGCTTCAAAATAAAAATCTTTTGATATATCTGCCGTTGAGGCTTTAGATAATTTGAATAGTTTTTCATTAATTTCTGAAATCCATTTTCCCTTTGACAAGTCGTCTATAGCTTTTCCCAAAAACAAATTTTGCACTTTTATAAAATCCAAATCGGTGCCAAGCCAATTACTTAGCATGGTAAAATCGCCTTCAAAATAAGTATTATTTATTTTTTCATAATAACTCACTTTAGTAGGCGTAATCAACGCCTTTGCTACTGGAAATCCGAGCAGTTTAATGTTGATCCAAATGATTTCGTTTTTTTTAATTCGGATATCTGCATTAAGCGAATGCGATTGTTTATCATCTTCATACTTTGCATTTGCTTTGATATTCAACGTATTAAAATCAGTATCATTTGCATAATGGCCGTTAATTATTTTGGATACTTCTGTGGCATTACTTGCTGCAGCTGTGGCAACCATTTGTTTTGATTTACATCCTACAAATAATAACACAAAAAAGGCAGATACAATATATTTCATTACTTGATTTGTTTTAATTTAGAAGCATACAATTGCTTAGCTTTAAGATCATTTAAAAATTCGCAACTGATTACTAACTGTTCATAAAAATTAGCTTCGAGCTTTAGATCTTCTATTACAAAATCTAGGCCGTTTTCTAAATTCTCTTTAGCTTTTTTATAATTTTTCAATTGATTATAACCCAATCCGGCATAAAAGTAATAATTAGGTTGGGTAGGAAATAATTCAATGCATTCTGTTGCTTTAACAACCAAACGCTGATAATCTTGTTTTTGTTGCAGCACTTCTAAAAAATAATTGAGGCTTTCAATATCATCTGGACTTTTCTTGATGGCTTTTTCAAAATAATAAATTGCCTTATCTAAATCGTTTTTTTTCCAAAAGAATTTTGCCACCTCTCTTGCCACTGCAACTTCAGGATCGTTATCAAAATAAGGAATTGCAGCATCAACATCGGTAAAAAAAGTAGGATTTTTAACAGCAAAAATCAAGAATTCATTAAATACGCGATGTTTAATTTTTAAATCGATTTTACTATTCATCAGCACCTTAAACATCGATTTTGAAGCGTTAATTCCATCATTACTAGCCAAATAAAACTTAACTAAACTCACGTGAGCCCAATCTGAATTAGGAATTTCTTTTTCCAATACTTTAGCAACTTCAAATGCTTTTTCTTCTTGGTTAAAACTTAAATAGAGCGAAATTAAATCGACATAATTTTGTTCGTATTTTGGATGCTCTTTGATGCCTTTTTCTAATTGTTCTTTTTTGGGCGTTGCAAATTCAGCCGTGGATTCTAATTTTAATTTATAGAATTCCATAGTTTTTGTCAAATTTGAAGTCGCTTCAATTTCTTTAATCAATTGTAATGCTTTGTCTTTTTGATCGGTATTCATGAATAAAGACACCAAATCTTCTCGCATATTTGGATCAAACTCAATTAATTTTTCAACAACTGGAATCGATTTTTGAAAATCTTTCGTTTGATAATAAACATCATAAAGTCCGTTCCAATACCAACGTTGCTTTTTGTCGATTTCAATGGCGCTTTTAAAAGCAATTTCGGCAGCAGTATACTCTTTTAGACTTAAATAATTTTTGCCCAACTCAAATTGAAAGGCAGCATTTTTTGGTTCTAACTCAAGTGCTTTTTGAATAGAAATAATCGCTTTGTCATAATTTTCAATGCCTCTTTGTGCAACTGCTTCATAAAAATAATCCTCTGTTTTATTTTCATTTAAAGCGCTATCTTCTATATTTTCTTGCGCATGAGAAAAGTTCCAAAAACTAAAAAGTAGGAACGTCAATAAAACTATGTTAGCTCTTTTAAACATCTATTCTAAAACCGAATAATCTCCGATACTAATACTGGTAAAATTGCCGTCAAAACTCGCATGATTTCCTATCATTGCGTTGTCTAAAGTAGCATTTTTAATATGTGTGTGGGTTTGAATCAAACTGTTTTTTATGGTAGAATCAATGACATGACAGCCATTCCCTAAGGAAACATTTGGTCCCACAGTTGCATTTATCAAGACTACATCTTTACCAATGTAACACGGAGGAATAATGGTCGAATTTTCTTGTTTTACACCATAATCAATCAAATGTTCGCCATCGTTGTGCAAAAACCCAAGCATTCGCGTATTGGTTTCAACCGTAACATCTTTGTTTCCACAATCCATCCATTCATCCACTTTACCAGGAACAAATTTCATGCCTTTTGCCATCATTTGTTTAATACCATCATTAATTTGGTATTCGCCACCGTGAATTATGTTATTGTCTAACACCGATTGTAATTCGTTTTTCAACACGGCAACATCTTTGAAATAGTAAATTCCAATAACCGCTAAATCGGAAACAAATTCTTTTGGTTTTTCTACCAATTCAATAATTTCACCAGCAGCATTTAAGTTTACCACACCAAAAGCTTCGGGTTGGTCTACTTGTTTTACCCAAATTACACTATCAGCCGAAGTATCCAAATCAAAATCGGCACGAATTAACGTATCGGCATAAGCAATAACCGCTGGACCGTCTAAAGAATCTTTGGCACACATAATGGCATGACCTGTTCCTAACGCTTCATTTTGATAATAAATCGTTCCTTTTGCTCCTAATTTTTGAGCAATAGCAATTAAATCGGCTTCTACTTTTGCGCCAAAACTTTCGTGAATAATAAACGCAACTTCATCAATTTTCTGATTTAAAACGCCAGCAATATCTTCTACTAATCGGTGCACGATTGGTTTTCCTGCCACTGGAATTAATGGTTTTGGAATGGTTAACGTGTGTGGGCGAAGACGAGAACCACGTCCTGCCATTGGTACAATTATTTTCATTTTTTATATTTTAACGCAAAGCTCGCAACGATTTTTCGCAAAGTTCGCTAAGATTATATTTTTGATATTTTTCTGAACACTTTATTTTGAACACTGAAGACTTCAACTTCGCTCAATCAGACAAACTGCTAACTGAGACTGAAAACTGATTACTATTTCACCCCCGTACTACCAAAACCGCCTTCGCCTCTTGAGGTTTCTGATAATTCGGTTACTTCAAGCCATTCGGCGCGTTCGTGTTTGGCAATGATTAATTGTGCAATGCGTTCACCGTTTTCAATCACGAAATCTTCAGTGGATAAATTTACTAAAATCACACCAATTTCTCCTCGATAATCAGCATCAACTGTACCTGGCGAATTTAAAACCGTAATTCCTTTTTTAGCCGCTAAACCACTTCTTGGTCGCACTTGCGCTTCATAACCAATAGGTAATTCAATAAAAAGTCCGGTTTTAACTATGGTTCTTTCTAATGATTTTAAAGTGATGGGTTCTGAAATATTCGCACGCAAATCCATTCCTGCCGAAGCAATGGTTTCATAATTAGGTAGCGCGTGACTCGATTTGTTGATGATTTTAATTTGCATATTATTTTCTTCTGATGATCTTTAAAATAGTTTCTTTTTCATTTCGGTAGACAAAGTACGCAAAAAAGAATATTGAGGCAATACCAAACACATACGTTTCGCGTAAAATTGGTACATAAAATGATATTCCCGAAAGCACAATGGCTAATCCTAAATAAGTGAAAATCGATTTTTTATCATAGGGAATTGGATATTTCTTTTGCCCCATATAATAGGAAATAAACATCATAGTTCCATAAGCCAAAATGGTAGCAATTGCCGAACCCATGTAACTAATCATTGGAATTAAAAGTACGTTTAAAGCTAAGGTAACTATTGCGCCTACGATTGAAATATAGGCTCCAATCTTCGTTTTATCGATTAGTTTGTACCATACGGATAAATTGGTGTAAATGCCTAAGAAGAAATTGGCCAAAACAATTAAAGGCACGATTTCCATTGCAGTCCAATAGCTTTCTTTTGGGACTAAAAATAATTTTATTACATCGGCAAAAACAATAACCCCTAAACAAATGAAGGATCCAAAAATGACAAAATATTTTGTAATTGTAGCATAAGTTTGTGGCGCGTTTTCATTCTTAGCATGACTGAAGAAAAACGGTTCGATTCCTAAAGTATAAGCCGTTCTGAACAACACCATAAACATCCCAATTTTATAACAAGCGGAATAAGCTCCAATGTCTGCCATATCCACATGCATCCAATCTAATAAAATTTTATCAAAATGCTCGTTAATGGCAAAGGCAATTCCTGCCACAAGAATAGGCAAACCATACTGCATCATTTTCTTCCAAAGTACTACATCAAATTGCCATTTTATTTTGAAATAATCGGGCAAAACGAATAGTAATGTGACCAAACTGGCTATTAATCCTGAAATAAATACATAACCAATTTGGAAATCATTGTAATAGATGGTTTGTAGCAATACATTATTTGAATTGGCAGCTAATTTGGGTAAAAATGCCAAGAAAAAAATGTTCAATAACAAGTAAATCAATACGTTTGAAATCTTAATGACAGCATATTTTATAGGACGGCTTTCGGCTCTAATTTTTGAAAACGGTATAATGGCTAACGCGTCTAAAGCTAAAATCCAAATGGTGAAAACGATGTATTCCACATTGATTTTTGACCAAAGCGCTAAGTTTTTTCTGAAAAGTAATAATACCGCAAAAAATACAATCGTGGACCAAAACATAGAAATGGTCGCTGTTGAAATCACTTTATTTTTATCGGATTCTGAGTTATAAAAACGAAAGAAAGACGTTTCCATTCCATAAGACATCACTACATTGAAAAAAACCAAATAGGAAAAAATTACGGATACTTCCCCCATTTCGCTATTATCAGTTAGATAATAAACGAGAATTGGATTCAGAATAAAACTTATAATTCTTGGCAATACAGTTGCTAGGCCATAAATTGCAGTTTGTTTAAAAAGACTTTTATAAAGACTCATTCCTAATTTTTAGATTAACAAATGTAATTAAAACTTTGGTTTTGCCGAAGGATATTCGAGCATTGGTTTTTCGGTAACCTGTTTCATTTTAACATTAATTTCTTTTCCCTTTTCTGAAAATAGTAACATAGCCTCGTTTTCGGCTAAGGTTAACGCATTTTTAGGACTGGTGTATATTTGAGAATCGTCACCATCAAATTTTTGTTGATTGCCTTCGGTTTTTATTCTTGCTATGAAATGCAGTGCGTCTATTTTTTCAAAAGTAGCTTCATAGCCTCTAAAAATAACTTTTTTAAGTTCGATTTCTTTACTTAATGGTGTTTTCAAATCAACATAAAAATTGATGCCACTTCCACCACCACGCACACCTGCAACCCAAGTTTCAAAAGAAGCTTGAAGGGTTTCTTGAAGGGCTTTTTTCTGACTTGAACAGCTTATCATTGCTATCGAAAATAGTAGTAAAAGTAATTGCTTCATGTTTTTTAATTTAAAAATTTGATGAAATGAAATCCTTTCGGCACAAAACCATGATTCATATAAAATTTATGCGCTCCAAAATTTGTGGAAAAAGCATCTAAAACAATCATCTTACAATCTTCATCAATGGCTTTCTGATTCAAATAGTTGGTCATAATACTTCCAATTCCGTTCGAACGAAAATCTTCATGCACCACCACGTTATCCATTTCTAGATATTTTCCACTCCATAGTTTAGTACCTATCCAAAATCCTGCCAAACCTATCGTAATTCCGTTTTCTACGACAATTATCTGTTTATAATTATTTGGAAGCATTGCTGTCAATAAATCATGATACTTTTCAGCCGAATAATCGGGATATAATTGTTGAATGAGGGAAAATTGTTCCATCATTTCATCAATTGTAGTCAATTCAATTACTTGCTGCATTTTATTTTTCTAATAAATTTTCGTTGAATAAATTTAAAATTCTTTGGTATTCATCTACCCAAGAATAGGTTCTTTTAAATCCGTGCGCTTCCACTGGAAACACGGCTAAATCCCAATCTTTTTTGCCTAATTCAATAAAACGTTGCGTTAATCTTACAATGTCTTGAAATTGCACGTTATCGTCTACCATTCCGTGGAGCATTAACAATTTGTCTTGTAAATTATCCGCAAAATAAATCGGAGAGCTTTTCTTATACGCTTCTGGATCGGTTTCTGGAAAATTCAAAATATTTGCAGTGTAGCCATGATTGTAATGCGCCCAATCGGTTACCGAACGTAAAGCGGCTCCTGCTTTGAATTCGCCTGGTTTGGTCAACAACGCCATTAACGTGATGAATCCGCCATACGATCCGCCATACATTCCCACTCGATTGGTGTCAATTCCTAAATTTTGCACCAAATAATTCTTTCCATCCAATTGATCCGACAAATCTTTTCCGCCCATATGACGGTAAATTCCGGTTCTAAAATCGCGACCATAACCATCACTCGCTCTGTAATCAATATCTAAAACCGTATAGCCTAAATCGGTAAGTAAATTGTGAAACATGTATTCTCTGTGATACGTGCTCCAATAATTGTGTGCGTTTTGCAAATAACCCGCGCCGTGTACAAATATGACTGCGGCTTTGTTCTTGTTTTCTGCTTTGGGTTGGTACAAACGTGCATACACATTCGTTCCGTCTTCGGCTTTAAACGTAATGACTTCGGGCGTTTTCCAATTGTATTTTTTGAATTCGGGCGTAGTGGAAAACGTAATTTGTTTCAATTCGGCATTCGGTTTATTGGCTCCCACATACAATTCCCAAGGTTTGTTTTTGTAGGAATAGCGCACTAAAAGTGTTTTTTCATCAGGCGATAGTTCTACTT
>Ga0247722_10001942_pt1 | contig 11041 bp, 10 predicted proteins | sample MSEWelMarce3H_FC_FD_189094 | JGI IMG/M metagenome (GOLD analysis project Ga0247722, IMG submission 189094) | Subsurface sediment microbial communities from gas well in West Virginia, United States - MSEEL Well Study Marcellus 3H_FC | ecosystem: Environmental > Terrestrial > Deep subsurface >...
TCGATACTTGCACTTATTCCGATAGTAGTATTAAATAAAACGATGCAACGATATGTTCCTGAAGCAGAAGAAGAAAAGGGAAGTGTAGAACTTTTAGCAGAAGTTATTATTCAAGTTATTGTCATGTTTATTGGAATTTTACTTATTAATCGTATTATTACCTATATTCCAACATATAGCGGCACAAAATACCCCGACTTTAGTGTCACCTATATCATTTTAGCCGTGTTAATAATTACATTAAGTTTGCAAACAAAATTAGGTGAAAAGGTGAGTATTTTATGCGATCGTGTAGTCGAATTATGGGAAGGCGGGTCTGATAAAAAGAAAAAGATGAGTAAAAGTCAAGGGAAGGGGAATGTTAAGGTATCTCAACCCATTTCGGGACAAGGACAAATGCAGTCGCAGGGACAAAGCCCTGAATCGGCTTATAACCAATCACTTGGCATGAGTCAAAGCACACCAATCAGTTCATTGCCCACCCAAGAACAGCAGCTTCCAGATTATAATGCCATGTACCAAAATACAAGCACACCGTTAGTTGGCGCTGCAACTCCGGGAGGGATGGAAGGAATGATGAATGGCGGTGGAATTATGGCTGCAAATGAGGCGTTGGGTGGTAGCGCGTTTGGATCAAATTTTTAGTTAGTTAGTCAGTTATTTTATTTTGGGTATTACTAAATAAAATATTTATGTATTGTATAGGTATGGTTAAAAGAGGATCGGTTAAAAGAGGAACGGCTAAAAGAGGGTCGGTTAAAAGAGGATCGGTTAAAAGAGGATCGGTTAAAAGAATGTCGGTTAAAAGAGGATCGATTAAAAGAATGTCAATTAAAAGAGGATCGGGTAGAAGAAATAAAATGGGAGGAGTTAAATGTAAAGACATAACTGAGACACATCATACGTGTTATGGTTGGTTTGATTGGAATAATCCGGAAAAACATGACATACAGATGAGAGAAGAACAAGATGGAACCCAGCACTTTATCTGTAAAATATGCGGTAAAGTTATTTCTACGTTTGAACCTAGCGATGGATCAAACGCTAAACCGTTAGGCAAAATGCCTACAAGTAGTTGGTCTGTTGACACGAAAGGAAGAAACAGGGGATCAATATAAACCACTTAAAAACATCCCACCCCATAATATATGGACGTCGAAAAATTAGTGCATGCCCTCGACAACGATGAAAATGAACATTTATGTAATTTGACAACCAAAATAATCACACAATTAAAATTAGACGTTTTAAATGAAATGGAACTAACTAGAGATACCATTTTAGATTATATGAAAAAACTCAAATTATATAAATTTATAGATGAATTAAATGAATTAAAATATGGCGCATTTATTCGTTGGATTCCATTAAGCGACCCTGATAACTTATATTTAACCGCTGGAGGAATTATATGTGATATTAAAATCACGGATACCGGGATATCTATTATATGTAAAAATTTTGCAAATAAATATTACCAAATAAAATTTGATGAATGTCATATTTTTCAAAAATTAACAGGTCAAGAACAACTTATTTTAAAAGCACTTGATCATTTAGCAAAATAATAGAACAAAAACAAATATAACAATATATTAGCACGACTCAAATGAATAAAATTGTAGTATTTGATATGGACGAGACATTGGGATATTTTGTAGAATTTGGAATGTTCTGGGATGCGCTACTTCAATACAGATCCGCACACAAATTAGAACAACATGAATTCAACATTATATTGGATTTATATCCCGAATTTATCCGCCCTAATATTTTATCCATATTACATTATTTAAAACATAAAAAAATGGCAAAAGAGTGCAATAAGGTGATGATTTACACCAATAATCAGGGTCCGAGACAGTGGATTCAGTATATAAAAGATTATTTTGAAACTAAACTCAAATATAATTTATTCGACCAAATTATTGGGGCATTTAAAGTAAACGGAAAACGTATGGAAATGTGCAGGACAACTTACGAAAAAACGCTTCCCGATTTTATTAAATGCACAAATGTCCCGAAAAATACGCACATATGTTTTTTAGACGATTTATATCATCCTAAAATGATATATGATAACGTATATTATATAAAAGTTAATCCATATGTCCACAATTTATCCATCGATGAAATGTTGCGACGATTTATTAATAGCTCATTTGGATCAAAATGGTGTGATAACCCCGCGGTTTTTATGAAATTTATGAAATCTCGTATTAATCATATGACTAAAATTAAGGGAGAGTATGAATTTGATAAATTAATGACTAATAAAATAATGATTCATTTACAACTATTTTTCAGTAAACGTTCAAGACGTAGATTTACCATTAAAAATAATAAAAATAAATCGGGGAAAACGAAAACGCGAAAAAATAAATAATGTGATATTACTTTGCAAAAAAAGAGTTCTTTAAATATTCTTTTATTTGCACTAAATATCGTTTAAGAATTTGGTTCAATGCGCTAGTAGTAAATAAAAACACCCCGGAACTAAATGCAATTTTTCTATCCAAATTATTGAATCTAATTGTTCTGAATGGATTAAATCTCCATAATAAAAATAAACTAATATATATTTTAACATAATAATCCAACGTAGCTAAATATTGTGGCGAATTTGCTGACAATCCTAATGCAAATGTTCCGTATAGAATATATGACACTAGAATAATAACATTAAACGTGAATTCTTGGAATTCATGAATGTCCCGTTGAAGTTCAGACATTATTATTATAATATTAAAATATAATATAATAATAAATGCAGGAATGTTCTTCACAAATCGCAAATTCGATAAATAAACGAATTTATGATAGAAATCTTCCATCCCAAGTATTACAACCGTATTTAAATGTTCGTCCCGTAATGACAAAATATTCGAAATTACCTATTGTAGACCCGCGAAAACAGATAAATGTCCCAATGGAACAATTGCCCTATTTTTCTCCACATCAAACGTTCAATCCTGGAAATACCATGTCTCCGTGGTCTGGGTATGCATCTAACATAAATGTGGAATCTGAATTACGTAACCAAATATATGCTTTACAAAAATGTAGTCAGGCGGTATATGTTCCAAGCAGTAATAGCGATTTATATAAATTTAATTTTAAACCGTCTCAACAACAGCAACAACCCTTCCCCGAATTATTTACGCGTGAACATTTTAATCAATTCAACCCTAATCCGGAAAATTTAGGAAATGATCGATTTTATAATTGCACGCGTCAACAAGTAAAAAATTTGACGAGTACCAATTTTACGGGATGTTAATATCTTTTACGAGTTCGTCATGATAAGTTCGTCTAAATTCTGATCTAATTGCTTTCATTTATATATTTTCACTATTCTTATAAAGTAAAATAGTGCAAATATACTATACTTATAAAATAAACAGGTATGTCTGATGAAAATACCGCAATATCAAAAATAAATTTAGAATATCTAACAAATAAATCTAAATCCGATAATCAACCAAACGCATCAACAGTAACTAAACATAAAAAGGATGCCAAATTTTATCGAAAACGAATTTATGATTTAACAAAACAAATGCTAAATAAAGATGACACTTCATCCAATTACCCATCCGATATCAAAAAATCGTTTCAACAATATATAACATCATGCATCGAATATTTCAAATTACTGGATACAACGGATATACTTCAAGAAAATTATGCTGACTTAGTATTAGAAGAATCGCCAGAACCAATTCAACCTTGTAAAATAAATGACACTATAATGCTACGTTCTATTAAAATAACAGAACCAAATTCATTGGAAAAACTAGTAAAGATAAAACGTACTATTCCTATAACACCGCAACCCCCTCTTCCAATTCAACGGGATATTAATTTAAAAGACCCGGTATTAAAGAATAAAGGGATTCGTAAAAAGAAAAATATCATTAATAATTATGACGAGATCAACGAAAAAAACAAAAAAGCGTAAACATACAAAAAAAGGGCGGGTTCCATTAACAATAAAACGGAAAATGCAAAAATATACTGAAATGATGAAATTGCGGTGTAGCCCAAATCCAAATAATAAAAACAATAGTTTCAGTTGTTTAGAAGATGATGCATTATATAAATTGAGAGATTTGTGGAATGCTCGTCACCACGACGCCCAAATAAATACCAACGATTCACGAGAAATATGGGAAAAATTAAAATTATACATGGGAAAAACGTGCAATAAAGAATCGTGTTGGTTAAAACAACATTTTGTTGGAGGAAAAATGAATAATGAGTTGTCTGAATCATTTGCACCAGAAATGCCCGATGAATGGAAAAAGAAACCGGATGAATGGTTATCCAGTTTAGATATTCTAAATGTTATGAAACAATATGAAGCATCATATAAATGTTTTGAATTCATGGGTCCATCCCCCATTGATTTCGATACACATAAATTACACGGAGACTGTGTATGGGAAGAACTATGTCATTTTAATTTACAGGACCAAATCGATTCCAAAAAAACCAAAATCGGAATTGTATTTAATATGGATACCCATGATAAACCCGGATCTCATTGGACCTCGATGTTTATAAATATTAAAAAGGGAAAGATTTTCTATTTCGATAGTGCAGGAAATCGTATTCCTAAAAAAATTAAAGCGTTAGTTGATCGAATTACTATACAGGGACAATCACTTAAAAAGGATAAAATTAAATTTACGTTTGATCAGAATTATCCGGTAGAACACCAATATGGATCGTCTGCATGTGGTATGTATGCACTATATTTCATTGTTCATTTATTAGAAGATCGACATACGGAAGAATATTTCAAAACACACGTGTTAACCGATGAATATATTGAACAATTTCGTAAAATTTATTATAACACAGAGTTATAAAACAATATCATCCATAAAATACTTAGATATTTTTACATAAACATACATAATGGACCAGGAATTTGCAACAAAAGAAAATGTGGATACATTATGGGATGTTATCATTGATACTATAACAATACCACCCAATAAATTAGTACAATCTCGTCATTTTTTTAATGAACAACTTCAACATTTTTATAAATCATCTAATACGTCAACATCTCTATTTCAATTGAATACCCAATTTATATCTGCTTTTATACAATCTTATCAACAGTTACCCCCTGCATATACATCAGAATCAATACAGCTAGAAAGACAAACTGCATTTGATAAAGATTTAACTGCACGCAAAAGCGAACTTAATCGATATATGGCCCCACCACCACCCACAGCCACTCCAAAATTTACCGATCCAGTTGATAAACCCATTACTGGAATGGCAGAGTTAGTTGAACGAGCTCGGGCTGAACGTAATTATGAGGTTGTGCAACCGCCACCATCATCATCAAGCCAGCCATCAACCCGCCATCCATCCTCATCAACGCAGTTGTCATCAACGCAGTTGTCATTAACACAATTGCCATCAACACATTTACCATCACCACAACCACCAATAAAATATATCAAAATTGGAGGAGAGATTAGTAACGTAAATAAAGAAGTTGTAGAATTGCCTTACCCAAAAAAAACATTATCATGGTCATCCGACATCAATAATGAATTAACTACTGCCTCACTTTTTTCAAAACTGAAATCAAAACCGATTTCAATTGAAGAGCCCGATATTGAAACAAAAATCATGCATTTAAATAACAAAATCGATGAACTTGTTAACATGAATACAAAAATATTATTGTTATTACAACAACAGCAGAAAGATCGGTAACACAACGTTATACCTTATGCACTACTCTCTGTCCACGTTCATTCGTTTTAATAATGGCAAGCAATACGGGATCAACGCCCGGATTTTCCAATGCACGTTTATAACTATCCAAATCATACAAATAAACTTCTTTTAGATCAGGCATATTACGAGACATGTATACAGTTCCGCGCAATTGAAGTTCTTTTCCTTTCCATATATCCTTTTCCTTATTCATTTTTGATCCACGATCCGCGGTATCTCTCTTATAATCTGGGTTATAAGAAAATGTATTTGGCGAAGGATTGGCAAACTGTAAACAGTGTAACTGTTCTTTAGCCCCGGATCTGGAATATAACGCACAATCAATTGCCGATTCTTTAATTGCTCGCGTCAATTTACTGCTCAATTCCTCTTTAATATTTGAAATTTCAAATAACGCTTCGTCACTTGTTAATGGAATATATTCCATTTTTTCCGGATTTGATGGAGACATATATTTTCGTTTACTTAAATCCACATATATATTTGACTTACTCTGTTCTGCGGTAAATGTCATTAAATACACAAATACTTCAACTGTTTGTAATGATTCGGGCAATTCCTTATGACTACAAATTCTTCTAGCACGTCCAATAACTTGATCCAATCTAGCCGGATGCCAGTATGGTTCCATAATATGAACATACCGAGTATTTCGCAAATTAATACCTTCTGCGCCAGACGCAGTGATTATAAACACTTTAATAATATCCCCAATATTATTATTATATGCAATTTCACTTAATTCTCTGGAAAATGCGGGGGTTAATGACGACCAATCGCCATTATAAATATTTCTCACCACCTCCTTCTCTTCTTTTGATTCAGTTCCAGTATATAATGCATAAGTAGGTTTTCCGCGATTTTCTTCGCTAATATCCAACTCCCATTGCCCACTGACATCTTTTTTAACTTTAAATCGGGTAAATCCGTTTTGTTCTAGAACCATGGTAAATAAACCATTACCTTCCAATGTTCTAAATTGACTATATACTAAATGCAACCCAATGTGGTCAGGATTAGTAATATTTTCTAGCATGTGTAAATATTTTGGACTGTATATAGTTAATCCGTCCGGACTTAAATATTCTGCAGAATGATCTTGAATATATTGTATTGCCATCTGCATTCGTCTGGCATATGTCGAATCTCCCATATTATCAAGAATTTCGTCACCCTCGATTTCATTGTCTTCTTCACCGTCATCCTTACCGCCTCCATCCTTACCGCCTCCATCCTTACCTCCTCCATCCTTACCACCCCTGTCTTTGTTTACCGCCGCATAAACATCATATAATTCCGTCTTTCCTTCTTTAACAGAACCACCACCCCCCTCATCTTCATCCTCAACACTAGCCATTTTTTCAATAGGCATGGGTCTACCAGGCGGTTTCGGCATAACAAAATTGCAAAATAATCGCGAAAATATACGATAAGATGAAGTCGGATCTTTATAAATTCCATTCTCATCTACCACCCCCACCTTTTTCTTAGACGAATCCTCCAATTTTCGTTCAGCTTTACGCGCCTCTTCATAAATAGTATACTGATAATCACTCATCGGAATTTTAATAACATGACAATCCGTCAATTTATCATATCTAGGTAACAATGCTTCTTGCGCGCTTTTATAATACGATGTTAATCCCATAATACGTTTTTTCAACGTCATGTCATTTTTCAGATTTCCTGTACTCATATCAATAAACATATTATTAAAATCTTCCAATTTATCGGGTAATGCAGTAAACGGATATATTTGCGGCGCCCCAATAATATCAATATCATTATTTCTTAAAATGCGCACCACATTTCGTTCAAACGCATCATCCCCAATCATTTCATCGGTTACAGTAACTCCGCGATATTTTTCATCTACCGATTCAGTACGTTTCATATTATTTTCAAACCCAAATGGATTCCGGGTCACCCGCAATTTTTTGGTCGCCGCAGAATATTCCAAATAATCTAAAGATTTATCTCGAATAAACATTTCACGCAATCTCTCTTCGCTTACAGATTTGGCCGTTTTTATATCTAGTGTAAACTCCCATTGTTTAATGTAACCTCGCAAAATATTAAATAATATTCCAACCTCATTCGGATAATTAATAATAGGTGTTCCAGTCAATAACACAATTCTCGAGTTCTGCGCACTCATTAAATCTTGATATAAATTCATGGCAAGAGAATATGGGCGACGTTCAATCTTCCCGGTTTTTGTATCAATTGGAGGCGTCTTTTCTTTCCCTATTTTATTAACAATACGACTAATTAAATTATGCGCTTCATCAATAATAACTACCGCATTATCGAATATATTGGTTTCATAATTATTCGTCATTTCCATCCATTTAGTTCGACGCAATCCATTATAATTAATAAAATGGTATTTACTCGCAATCATTTCATCGAGCTGTTTATCCAATGACACCTTTTCTGCCGGGCTAAGAACGGGATATGGTTCTGGTTTACTTACATTAACTAGCCACGCGCCCCCATTTTTGGTTATATAATCCACTGATAAATTTAATATACTTGATAAGGTATCAATTGCCTCCGGGTGTTCAACAATATCAATCCATTCCCAATACTGATTTGTTTTATATAAAGCATCGCCGCATTTTTTCAATTCGGAAATATAATTCGCGCGCAATGATGCCGGGGTCATGACAATGATTTTCTTGCTACCTTTCATGCCTTCGGCTAGCGCAATAGAAGTGCACGTATTATGGGTAACTGTGAAATCTCCCAACAAATATCTGCAATTATCATCTAACATAAATCCATAATAATCATCGTCTTTCGCGCGTTTTACCGAAATTCCGGTTAATAAGGATGACCCAGCCACTCCGGATAAATCGTATAATTTCGTGGGTATTTCTGTCAGACTGTTTCCCCAAAAATAAACATACTCAGGTTCGGTATAACATTCGAACCCTAAACTTCGTATAAGATACACTATATCTAGTGTATCGACGACATTCAGTTCAATTCTATCTTTCCGAATTTTAACCGCGTCACATCCATCAATAATTCCAGCTAATAATTTTAATCTATTTGCACGCGAATTGCATTTATATACGAATGGAATACTTGTTAATTTATTATACCCTATAATATAGGGATCGGTTGGCAGGCTGGTTTCTGGAAAATCTACCGCAACCTTGTATCCTTTTAGGATTGCCCGATGTTCAAATGGTAATTTTAAATAATCAACTACCGAAATTTCTAGAACAGTATTATTACGTGTATCCATTAAACACAGAATATGTTCTTGGTTAACGGTATATGCGTCTCCTATATACGGAGTAATTTCATACATTTTATCCTGACCACGAGCTAACGAAAGAACCGTTCTGGGGCGCGAATCATCGCCCATTAATAAATCTCCAACTTGTATATCTTGTACTTGTTTAATTTGTCCGTCTGACATAATAATAGGTGTGCCATATTTATGACATTTACCCGCACCCAAACCAAAATATAGTAATAACCCTCGATATGGGGTATATAAATTCATATAGTCTCTCACAACTAATTGATGAATTAACAGGGAAAACTTTTTAGCATCATTTCCAATATTGTCGCAGGTAATTTGGCTACTATCGTCTAATACTTGTGATCGATATGGCTCAAATAGAGAATTTATGGCGTTGATAAATATTTCGCGATTATTCATGTAATAACTGGCAACCTTATACTGAACTTTTGCTTCTTTAGGAGGGAGACGTGCAATAATATTAGTGTCCTCCTCCATACTAACCCATTCTTCTGGCGATAATACAGATATTCCTTTTGCTTCTTTTTTGCCGCGACGGCGGGGGACCTTTATTTCCTCTTCTACCACTACCAACCTTTTTCCAATAAGTTTTTTAGTTTTTCCGAGTATTTTTTTAGGTTGCGGTTCTTCTTTTCCTAATACAGGTTCGATTATAACCTCACCTAATTTTGTACTGGAAGGAACCACGCGTTTCATTCTTGACATTTCCATTCGTTTGGCTAAATTAGCTAAATCCTCTACACTGAATTCGTTCTTATCGTGTTCATCTATAATAGCAGTGGTTAATCCCGTAGCAATATTCGTCCCGACAGTTTCCGGTTTCTTAAGTTGAGCTGGGATAACAACATTTACTTTTTGATATTCATCTACAATTTGTTTAACCCGTAATTTTTCTCTTAATGCCGAACTCATTTATATAAATAAATATAAATTATAATAAAAATAGTCTTTATATCATAACATCGTTTATTTCGAAAACTCCAAAATTTTATTCAATGCTCCTTCACATGCTAGTTGTTCAGCCTTTCGTTTAATCTTATGCTGTCCTTCGCCCAAATACACAAATATTTTACCCATTTTTTCAACATATTCATGTATGAATTGAAACGTTTTAATATTATTTATATGTAATGCTTCTTCATATCCTAAATTATGAATCTGTTGCCCAATACATAAATACACTCCCATTTTATATCCCGTTTCTAAATTGTGTTCCATTTCTAAATAATGTGGTGTCACCTTAAACTCCTTCTGGATTTTCACCTGCAGAATATTTTTATAATTATCATCATTTTGAATCAACGCTATCCAGTCAATATGCGTCTCAAATATATTCTCCACAAATTTCTGAGCCATTTGAAACCCAGGACCAGTTACAAATACATTAGAAAACCAACCGGCATCGTCTTTCACCGAAATTTTATTAAAATCTAAAAAAAAGGGCACCTAAAAACGATTCAAATAAACACCCCAATTTCTTCAAGTTGGTGCGGATTTTCTTCTCCTCTGCGTGTTTGGACAATATCAACCATTTGTGTAATTGCATTTCTAGAGCAATTTTACCAATCGCTTCATTCTTAACAATAGCAATTTTCTTTTCAGTCATAAACCCTTCATTTTCTTTAGGAAATCTGCGGTATAAATAATATTTGGTGATTAATTCAAGCACCCCATCACCCACAAACTCCAACCGTTCATTGGATTTCGTTTTTAGCGGCAAACAATCGTCTGGTTGTGGAACAATAGTTATGTTTTGAGCGGCATTCTCAATATTCGGTCGTTTTGTATACGATTTGTGTACAAATGCGCGCTTATACAAGTTGACATTATTTATAAGTCCAGGCACACCATATTTAGTAAGAATAGATTGAACATCGTTCAATGTAATCTCTACATTTAAGGGATTATATGGGTTAAATACCAATCCATTTTCATCCCTAATAATATCATCATCTTTCAATAAATTTTTAAGATTGATTGTATTTCCATCAT
>Ga0247722_10001943_pt1 | contig 11034 bp, 7 predicted proteins | sample MSEWelMarce3H_FC_FD_189094 | JGI IMG/M metagenome (GOLD analysis project Ga0247722, IMG submission 189094) | Subsurface sediment microbial communities from gas well in West Virginia, United States - MSEEL Well Study Marcellus 3H_FC | ecosystem: Environmental > Terrestrial > Deep subsurface >...
CCATTTGGATAATTGGCAAGATGCACCGTTAAATCGATGGGCATTTCAGCATGTGTCCAATTTTTTACCAACACACGAAATATGCGGAAAAGAGAACCGCCATCGGCCCACGACCATTGAACAAAATACGTCTGTATTGGAAGACATGGACATCCATGTTGACGGAAAAATAAATAAGTTCACCCAAATCCTCGAAAATACATACACAGACAGTATATTCGTGTTACGAAAAGGGAATGTTCTCTATGAAAGATATTTTAATGGTATGAAACCAGATACAAAACATTTGTTGCAATCTGTTTCCAAGTCCATATTAGGTGTTTTATATGCCATAATGATAAATAAGGGCGTCATCGACCCAGAACAAAAAATGGGACACTATTTGCCAGAACTAAACACATGTGTATTCGGCAGCGCCACGATTGCCCAAGCACTGGACATGCAAGTCTCGCTCAAATTCACCGAAGATTACGCGTCTCTCCACTCAGAAATGAATCAGCTGGACCGCGCATGTGGGTGGAAGACAAATTCCACAGGAGAATACCCCACACTCCGTTCCTTTTTGCTGTCACTGAAACCGGCGGAACATGATTCCAGATTCCAATATTGTTCTGCCACTACAGACGTATTAGCATGGCTCATTTCTCATGTTACTGGAATGACATATGCCAAGTTATTGGAAAGAGAGTTATGGATACCAATGGGAGCCCAAAACAACGCAAATATCACAGTGGATTCCGCAGGAATGGCGGTTGGAAATGGCGGTATATCGTGCACTAGTCTGGATATGGCCATATTCGGGCAACTCATTCTTAATGGGGGCAAAGCGCCCAGCGGCGAGCAACTCATTCCGCTTTCGTGGATTACACAAACGTACAGCACGAAACCCTATAAGAACCAGTGGTGGGTCAACCAACATCCCGCAAAACCAGACACCAACGAAATTCATGCCCGCGGAATCTACGGACAATATTTGTGGATAGATAAAGAGACGGATACAGTGATTGCCAAGTTCTCCACTGACCCAGTCGCAAGGAACACATCCAAATTCGGCATGCATATGGCGTTGTTTCGGGCCATAAGCAAATGGGCCAGCGATGGGCAGTGACAAACAGATCGGTTAGTTGTTTATTGACATATTTTTATTGATTCAAATTTTGAAAATGGAGAACCTGTATAAAACAAATAAAAATACATATATATTGCCTGAAAATACACATAAAACGACGCATGAATATATGCTATAAGTACATTCCGCAAAAACATGTCGGTCGATGGCCCCAAATTGTATTATATTACAGTTGCAACGAAGCCTCATAATGTTCTCAATAAAATCATAGAACAAGTCCAAAAACAGAACGAACAAATATTTGTATTAGGATTACAAGAGAACCGGGCAATAGGTTGGGAAGGAACCGCCAATTTCGGCGTGAAATTGCGAGAAACCCGCGATTTTCTGTTTCATCCACAAATAAACCCCCAGGATATTGTGTTATTTACAGATGCATATGATGTAGTCTATTGCGGTTCTCAAAATGAAATAGGAAAACGTTTCTTAGAAATGGATAAACCAATTGTGTTTGGATGCGAGTCCCAGTGTCACCCGGACGCAAACGTGGCGACGCACTATACAAATCGCCATCTAGAATTTCCTTTTTTAAATAGTGGTATGTTTATTGGATATGCATGGGCGCTACGACATTGTTTGGCCGAATATGAATACAACGACGCGCACGATGATCAACGATATTGGACCCAGCAATATTTCAAACATACGGAGTTATTTGGATTGGATTACGAGAACCGACTATTTTTGAATACAGAAGATATGGAATGGGACAAATTAGTGTGGAAAACCCAGACGGCTTTATACAAAAACAGAAACCCCATGTTTGTACATGTAAATGGGCCAGATAAGACCAAAATAAACCATTTTGCATGATGCTGCCGACTCACGTCAATATATAATATATGAAAATAAGATAAACATATTCTTTTAATTAGTGTATATAAAGACAACCACATTATATAATGTTTGCGACTCATTCTACAAACGATAATACAACTGTGAAAAATGAAATATTGGACACAGACACCACGACTGACCCCGCAGAGCCTGCTCCCTCAACCGACAATATTGATAAAATGCTAGACCGAGAACGCCAGCGAAATACGCGCGATAATTGGATAAAATTGGACAAAACCGCGAAAATCCAAAAACTCCATGTATTTGCGGAAACATACGGTAAGGAACACGCAATGCCGTCGAAAGACATCAAACTATTAAAGAATTTCTTCAACAGTTGTTTGGACAAGAACAAATTATCAAAAAGCAAAGACGTTGTATATAATAAGGACGAAATGAAAATCGTATCCATCCCCGCGCTACATTTCAATCAGCTGTCTCACAATTTTACCCTGAAAATAATGGATACAAAGCGGGTATCCACACTGAAATCGCTTACGCCAAAACGCAGCACGCCCAATGCCGATGCGGCAATCGAGAATGACGATTAACCACAGTCCAGTACATAGTCCATGTCTAATATATATTTGCAACGGTGTAAATATTTATTCGTACAATGATATAGATACAAATGTCTAATATATATAGATACAATGTCAAATACAGATTCCGAGTTTTTTCCAGAATCCGACACCACGTCGACTGCATCGGGCAGTGACGACGCATACACAGATGACTGCGACACAGCCGATGACGAGTCATGTGACTCGAGTGTACAGACAATTAGTCTGGACGATTACGCGGAGCTAACTATCACTGCATATGAAATCCTCGACGATTATGTATGTTTAAACGTACGATTAATGTCATCCCCCCATTTTTACACAAATATGATTGAACATACAACCGACTTATTATATACGGACGTTCATTGTTCATTCTCTGCCGACACACACAGAGACGAATACGACCAAAACCTACGCGACGAATTGCGCGAATTTGTCGAGAAGACGACCGAAGTATGGATGGATATGTCATGTATACCCCGGCGATCATTTGTGCAGCGCCCCGAAGAGATTCCCGAAAGGACCCCCACAGAAACAATTATTATGATTGCCCGAATGCTGGCATTGCAGGCAATCCCTCAACCACAACAAAAATCGCGCGAATGGTATGATTATCGATATAATTTTATCACAGCGAGCAATTTGTGGAAGGTATTCGGTTCGCCTGCGCAAGTAAACAGTTTAATATACGAAAAATGCAAACCCATCGATTTGGATCTACAAGAATCGCGTAATGCATGCACAGAAGGGCCGCTACATTGGGGTGTGAAATATGAACCAGTCACTGTTCAAATATACGAACACATGTATGATACAATGGTGGGCGATTTTGGATGTATTCCGCACCCCAAATATCCGTTCATCGGCGCATCTCCTGATGGTATTAATATCGACCCCAAAAACAACCGTTATGGACGTATGTTAGAAATTAAAAATATTGTCAACCGCGAAATCACTGGCATTCCCAAAGAAGAATATTGGATACAAACACAAATCCAAATGGAAACGTGTGGTCTGGACGAATGCGATTTCGTAGAAACCCGTTTCAAAGAATACGAAACCGAAGACGCATTTTACAACGACACCAAACATGAATATCGCGGCGTTATTTTGCAATTTATTGTACGCCCGCCCACGGTTATTACAGAACAAACACAGCTATCCAATAAACCATATTATGTGTATATGCCACTGACCAACGCGCTCGATCGGGCGTCGATTCAGGCATGGACGGACGAACAACGCACTATCATGGCGCGTGACAATAAGGTGTTGTTTTCTCAAAAGTACTGGTATTTGGACGAGTTTTCGTGTGTAGTTATCCCGCGAAACGGTCCATGGTTTTCGCGTGTCGTCCCATACATTCAATATATATGGAATATAATTCTAAAAGAGCGGGTTACGGGGTATGAACACCGCGCAAGTAAGAAACGGGTACCCAAAGAGCGGTCAATGTCTTTGGTAAGTGACGACGGAGATGTAATTGGACCAAGGCCCGATGCACCTGTTTGTTTGATTCGACTAGACGAAGAAGGTAACGTTTGTTAGACGTATTGTGTAGTGACAACCTGTCAAAAAATGTAATTATTGAATAATTACATTTTTATTTATACCAGCGAAGATTTAAAATGGACCGCTCTTTAGAGCGGCATTTCAAATCGTTACTGGAAACTGACCATTGAAAAGGTGTAAAACGTCGAATTAAGTTCAATTATTTGATTTGTCAATTGTAAAAACAATATCGTCATAACGATTTTTATTTGGTCTTAAATCATAAATTTTGATAAATTGTTTTAAGTTTTCTGGAACTTCATTTTTAAGTATATCAATCCAATCCCACGATTGAACATCTTCAATTATTAATATTCCATCGTCCGTCATTATTTGTGAATATAATTTTATAAATTGTTTCATACTTTCTAAAGTATGCGGTCCATCGTCTAACATGAAATCACATCGTATGTTTTTATTTAAGAAATGATTCATAACAAAATCAATATTGTATGCGTCCATTGATGTATGTAATATAATTTTTTCATTATTTTTAATAGCTTCCCAAACATTCTGGATATTCATAATATCCAATCCGTACACATTCGCATTTGTAAAATAATCACTCCATAATTTTATACTTCCTCCATCACAAATTCCTACTTCTAATACATTCTTAGCAGTTTCTTTTTTGCTTATTAATAATTTTTCATAGAGAGGCAAATATGAATGTGTAGTATTTTTATCCGTTCTTGAATTATTAACTAGTTCTTCTAAACTCATAATATATATGTATTATATATAATATTAAATAATTAAACGCATAATCAAACCGTATGTTTTTAACGAATGCAGTAAATGCATAAGCTGCTGGATGCATTATAATTTATTCATCGTTCTAAATATGCAGTAGTATAAATTTATGTCAAAACTATTCAATAACTTTTGACATAAACATGGTGTAAAACAATATAGACATTTTTGGATTAAATATGTATATAACAGACCCGACCCAATGGATTCCACGATTCAAAAACCTAGCACCAGCACTAACAATTGCAATTCAATCGAAGATGATACCGAAATGTATGTTACAAAGCGTAGCGGAACGCAGGAGATCGTTTCATTCGATAAAATTTTAAGCAGAATCAAGAAGCTCGGACAAGAAGCCAATATCAAATTGAATTATACGACCCTTGTGATGAAAGTCATCGACCAACTGTATTCGGGCATTTCTACGACCAAAATCGACGAATTGTCTGCGGAACAATGCGCGTCCATGTCCAGCATTCATCCGGATTATAATACATTGGCCGGGCGAATTATTGTATCGAATCACCATAAAAATACCGAAGAATCGTTTTCGAAAGTCATGCAGCAGTTGGCAAACTATCGCGACAAACACAACAAATCGAGTCCGCTCGTAACCGCCGAATTTATGGAAACCGTAAATACCAACGCCGTCGAACTGAATGCGATGTGTGACTATGACCGCGATTATTTGATCGAATATTTCGGGTTCAAAACGTTGGAACGGGCATATTTGATGCAAGTGAATCGTGTAATTGTGGAACGCCCACAGCATATGTGGCTGCGTGTTGCGATTGGTATCCACGGAAATGACCTGGCTCGCGTTCGAGAAACATACGATTTGATGTCGCAGAAAATGTTTACACATGCCACCCCGACGCTATTCAATGCAGGAACACCACACCCACAACTATCATCTTGTTATTTGTTAGCGATGGAGAACGACAGCATTGACGGGATTTACAACACACTCCGTGACTGCGCGCTGATTTCGAAGTGGGCGGGCGGCATTGGATTGCATATCCACAATGTTCGTGCATCGGGGAGTCATATTCGCGGAACAAATGGCTCGTCGAATGGTATAGTACCGATGTTAAAAGTTTTTAATAACACTGCAAAGTACGTTGACCAATGTTTAGACCCAGAAACAATAGTATATACAAAACGCGGGGCCAAACCAATTAAAAATATTGTAATCGGTGATAAAGTTGTTGCCGACGATGGTAATTATTATAAGATTGGTAAAATATTAGATAATGAATATTATGGTGATTTGTATATATTAGATGTGAAACATACACTTACACCGATAAAATTAACAGATATGCACCCATTATGGGTTATTCAAAATAATACATATTATCAAAGAAACTTTAAAGATATAATTAATCAACTTGAACGCAAATTATTAGTCCCTGAATTTATCGAAGTAAAAAAGATCGGTAAAAATGATTTTATCGGGTTTCCTATACCAAAATATGAAAAAGATATTGAACAATATACAGAAGATGACTGTCGCATGTATGGAATTATGTTAGGAGATGGAAATATATCAAGTGTTAATAATTTGGCATATGTTGCATTAAATAAAGATGCAAAAGTAGACACTATTGAATTTGTAGAAAACTATTTAACTAAAATGAATATACATATAACGTACACATGTGTAAATGATAAATACGTAAGATTAACATGGACACGAACAAATATGTTTAAATTTACATATGAAATGTTATATGATGAAAATAAAGAAAAATATGTAATGCCAAACATGTTACATTTACCAAAACAAAAAATATTAAATCTAATAAAAGGTGTATTAGAAACCGATGGTAAAGTCAAAGACTATCAAATCGTGCTAGAAATTACATCATTGAGTATTGTGGAAAGCATGAGATATATGTTATTACGTTTAGGCATTTTAACGTCAGGAACCGTCCGCGATAGAACAAACGAAAGTCATATAACAAAATATAATTCTTTAATACGGAGTAAAAAGATTTCTTACATATTAATTGTACCAAAGAAACAAATCATATGCGATTTATTCAAACATAAAAATTTAACCGCGAGTGGGTCATTTACATACTTTGAATATAATGGGTATTTATTTAGTATTGTAAATGACAATCAATGTATACAAAATTATTCGGGGCGAGTAATTGACATTGAGGTAGATAATAACGACCACCATAATTTTTTAACACATAGTGGGCTTGTAAAAAATGGCGGGGGCAAACGAAATGGAAGCTTTTCGATTTATTTGGAACCATGGCATGCAGACATCGAAAATTTTTTGCAAATGAGAAAAAATCACGGAGACGAGGAAATGAAGGCACGCGATCTCTTTTATGCGCTATGGATTCCCGATCTATTTATGCAGCGCGTAAAAACCGACGGAAAATGGACGCTCATGTGCCCCGACGAATGCCCCGGAATGGCCGACGTCCACGGCGAAGAATTCGTGAAGTTGTACGAATCTTACGAGGCGGCCGGTCGTGGGCGAAAAACGATGAAGGCGCGCGACCTCTGGTTTCAGGTATTGGACGCCCAAATGGAAACTGGCACGCCTTATTTGTGTTATAAAGACGCCGCCAACCGCAAATCCAATCAACAAAATCTGGGAACCATCAAATCATCCAATTTGTGTGTGGCACCCGAAACAGTCATTTTGACAGATATTGGACCGATCGAAATCCAGAGATTGTGCGACCAACGTGTTCGTGTTTGGAATGGCGTGGAATTCAGTGAAGTAACTGTTTACCAAACCGGCGAAAATCAGGAGTTGATCACGGTTGAAACCGACGACGGTGCCATTTTGCGATGCACGCCATATCATCGGTTTTTCATACATAACGCCGACGGCACACATATTGACGTCCGCGAAGCAAGCACATTAAGTCCCGGTGATTTGTTGATGCAATGCGAATATCCCGTGATTCCTGCGTGCATTGTCGAATTCGCCGAGTTTTACGATAAGGCGTACATTATTGCGGTCGATGGCAATATCCACGTATATGCGGATAATTATGAGGTGGCGCTTCGCCAAAAGTGCGTTTTACAAGGTTGTGGGCTAAATGTGGACATTGTATGCGGTGGCAGCGGCGGTGATTTGCAGGGTGTGTATTTGAACCTCACACGTGAAGACCTACATCATTTGAATAAACACGGGTTTTCTCCACGCGAATGGATCACCGACCCCGACACCGACACCGCCCTTTTCATGGACCAAAAACGCAATCCTAGGCAAGTGCGCGTGAAATCCGTTGTTAATTTTTTGCGCAAAGACGACACATTTTGTTTCACAGAGCACAAGCGTAATGCGGGTGTTTTCAATGGCATGTTGACATCCCAGTGTAGTGAAATCATCGAATACTCGGACGAACACGAAACCGCTGTATGCAACTTGGCAAGTATTGCTTTACCGTCGTTCGTGAAAGTGGATCCCACAACAAAATCCGCGGAATTCGATTATGAAAAGTTGCATGAGGTGGCCAAAGTAGTGACCTACAATTTGAACCGCATCATCGACGTGAATTTCTATCCAACGGAAAAGACCCGACGCAGTAATTTGCGCCATCGTCCCATCGGCATTGGTGTCCAAGGTCTGGCCGACGTATTTATGATGATGGACCTGCCCTTTTCCGCAGACAAATCCAAACAAATCAACCGCGATATCTTCGAGACGATTTATCACGCCGCCCTGGAGCAAAGTTGCGAAATTGCCGAGGCGCGTTTTAAGTTGTTGGAACCGTTGGCACTCGACGACGACTTCAGCGACAGATTGCATATAGATGACCATGTCGCACTGAAACGCCATACAAATGCATACGAAGAACCATTGCTACATACGAATTATCGCGGTGCGTATTCCAGTTTTGTGGGCTCTCCCGCATCGCGAGGAGAATTGCAGTTCGACATGTGGGGTGTGATTCCTGGAGACCGCTACGACTGGGCCACATTGAAAACCCGAATCAGGGCACACGGAATCCGCAATTCATTGTTGTTGGCGCCCATGCCCACAGCATCTACGTCGCAGATTCTGGGATACAATGAGTGTATTGAGCCGATAACGAGCAATATTTACAACCGCCGCACGATCGCGGGCGAATTTATTTTAGCGAACAAATATTTGATGCAGGATTTGTTGAAATTGGACATGTGGACCGAGAAAATGAAGAACAATATTATTGCAAACAATGGGTCCATTCAGCATTTAGAACAAATTCCTGTGGAAATCCGTGAAAAGTACCGCACTGTGTGGGAAATACCAATGCGCCAATTGATTGATATGGCAGCTGACCGAGGGGCGTTTGTTTGCCAGAGCCAGAGTTTGAATTTGTGGTTGGAAGACCCGAATTACTCGAATTTGACGTCGATGCATTTTTATTCTTGGTCGAAGGGACTGAAGACGGGAATTTATTATTTACGGCGAAGGGCGAGACATCAGGCACAACAATTCACGATTGAACCGGAGAAAAAAGATTTAGGTGGGAAAATGGAAGAAGAAACGGAAGACGAAATATGCGAAATGTGTTCCGCTTAATTTCTGGGTATATATTATATTAAAAATGGAAGGAATGGATGGTAATGATGATAAAAACGATCGTTCTAATAAACGCGGTCTTAATGAAGAATCACAGGATTCACAAGCGTATTCAGAGATTAGTAATTCACAAGCGTCGGTGGATGGAGACTCCCCCGCTCCTAAACGTGCGCGACCTAGTGAGTTAAACGAAGCTTTGGTAGTATTCGCTAATGGTATGGCAGACGTTAATGACGAAATCGAAAAAGCGCAAATGCAGACACATGATGAGGGTGCAAGTGATGGTGATGAATCGGTTACACCGACGATTCGTTCAGGTAGTTCTGCGTCCGATGAAAATACCATAGATTCGAATGCATCCAATGCCTCCACTGAAATAGAGGCGTTTTTTGCACCACAGCTTCCCGCTATAGATTTTGAACAAGTCGGTTCATTATTTACTAATTTGGCGAGTTCGTTTAATAGTGCGGCAGAAAGAGTTAAATCAACTGTCGCACCGATGGCGATGACTGCAGCAACACAGGCACTGACGATACCTGAACCAGTTCGCAACCAGGTAATTGAACTATCCATGGCGGCCAGCATGTTGGGCGTAACTCGATATCTGCCAAATATTAATATGACGGTTCCTGGTGTCAATGCATTGCTTAGTTCTATGTCATTCGTTTCTCAAACATTGCGCGGTTACGGTGTAACTGCCAGCATTGTTGGGATAGGATTAATAACTGGTATACGCAGTGATCTTCCCGCAAATATAATTGCCAGAATTTTCTCCGAGCTTACAATAACAGAGGCAGGATTAAATAATGTTAGTTTTGCGGCGCAAGAATCGACCGATAAGGCCAAATTAGCGAGAGCAACATATCAAATGTTAAGACAAGACTACGAAACATCAATGGAGGCATTGATCAATGCGATACAGAATAAGCTACCTGCCGCTGAAATCGCTACACTCGAGGAAGCGATGAATGCTGCCAAAAAGAAGGTAATGGATGCAATCGGCACCGCTAAATCTGGTGCGGGTGCCAGTTCGGGTAAATCTGCAGGTGGACCCGGTGCAGGTATGGGTTATGGCGGAAAGCGCCAATCCCAAAAGAAACAGCAACAGCAAAAGCAAAAACAACAAAAGCAAAAACAGCAAAAGAAAACACAAAAGCAACAGAAAAAGTTATCCAAGTCCAAGCGTGCAAAGAAGGCCAAACAGTCCAAGAAGGCCAACAAAAAACACTAAAAACAACCAAAATCAATCATCTTTTTATTTTGTATTATTAAGACCCACTAACTAAATTGATATAAGAACCCACAATCTTATATCAATCAATGATTTTTACACGCGTTACCGATAAATCAATTAAGACGCCCATTGTCCTTCGGGCAAAGCGCGCGAACTTAAATGTCCATCGGTTTATACAAACAACGTCGAATCATCATACCCATGCCGCATTTTCAAATAACACCGCAAACACGTCAATACATCCACCATGGAATTGTGTAACCCTTCAACAGTCGCCCCCTCAAATAATTTCGAATACAATTCGATCAGTTTCGGCCATTTCCGGCTCGGCGGTTTCCCCGCCGTCTTAGATTCGACCATAATATTACAAATTTCGGTCCCTTTTCTCATGGTGCAATAGCGTTCGATACCGTGCACTTTT